>ERZ857984.1567-NODE-1567-length-17723-cov-4.971191_pt1 | contig 17723 bp, 17 predicted proteins | sample MGYA00519914_ERZ857984 | MGnify/ENA primary metagenome ERZ857984 (study PRJEB31778, sample SAMEA3449417) | human gut metagenome | biome: human gut; feature: human-associated habitat; material: faeces | place: United Kingdom | collected 2010/2012 ... | reverse complement strand
CCGGGCCGCGGCCCGCCCTGCTGCCGGGGCTGGGGGGGCAGCGTGCGCTTGATCGAAAGGGCGATCTTGCCGTCCTCCCCAATGCTGAGCACCTTGACCTTTACCTCCTGGCCCTCGGTGAGGACCGTGGCAAGGTCCTCGATAAAGCTGTTGGAAACTTCGGAAATGTGCACCATGCCGGTTTTGCCCTCACCGAGGTCGATAAACGCACCAAACTTTTTCACGCCGGTGACTTTTCCCTCGAGAATCGCTCCTACCTCTAACTGCAACGCCATGTAACCCCTTTTACTATAAAAAAATATCGTTTCAATTGCTGCGCAACGAAAACCAAATGTTTGTGTGCGGCCCGCGCCGGGCCGCCGTGCAGGGGGCCCGCAGGCCCGGCTGCCGCGCGCCGGGCGTCCCTCCGCCTTTGCCTATTTGCCCGTCACGTCCACAAAGACGCGCTCGTTGGGCTTTGCATAGCCCAGCTTGTCGCGGGCTACCCGCTCAATGATCTCCAGGTCGGTGCCGGATTCCAGCACGCGCGAAAGCTCGTCGTTCTGCTGCTGCTGGCTTTCCAGCTGCGCCTGCACCGCTTCCAGCTCCTGGCGCTTGGAAGAGATCTGCACCTGGTTGAACACCAGGCCGGCCACCAGGTACCCGCCCACCAAAACAAGACCCGCCTGCACCAGCACCTTGGGCAGAACAGGCGGACGCTTTTGCCGCTTTGCCACAAAGCAGGCCTCCTTTCGGTAAAAACGGGCGCAGTTGCCCCCGCGCTCTAGTTATTTGAATTATACAACACCTGGGCTTTGCTTTTCAACTGTTTTTTCCGGCGTTTTTTGGCGCCTGTGCGCATTTTTTGCCCGGTAAGCCTCCAAAGCCTCCGCCACAAGCGCCCAAAAGGCCGCAGCGCCACCAGCCACAGCAGCACAAAGGGGCGGCTCAGCACCCATTTAATGGCTGTTTGCAGCGCCCGGGTGGCCGGGGCCAGCACAAAGAAATACCCCGCCAGGCCCGCCAGCAGGGCTGCCGCCATGTACCAGCGCACCACCCCGCTGTAGCTGCGGGAGGCGGCAAAGCTGTACAGCAGCACCGCCGCCGCAAGATATGCCCCCAGATCCAGCACAAAGCACACCGGTTTGGAGCTGCCCAAAAAGAACCGGGCCAGATCGTAGACGGCCGCAAGCAAAAAGCCCAGCCCCAGGCAGCAGAGCATATCCGCTACCACATAGGGCGGGGCTGCAAGGGCGACCACAGGCTACCGGGCCAGGCGGCGGAAAAAGCCGCCCGCCGACTGGGTGGGCTCGGAATATTGCAGATATTCAATCTGGCCGAAGATTTTCAGCTCGCCCGTCTGGATCGACAGCTCGCTCACCTGTATCCCCTTGCCCCCAATAACCAGGGTGCCCTGCTGGGTTTCCAGCGTGGCGCTGAATTCGTCGTAGCTCACGATGCGGGTGATGCCGGTGGCGGTGACCGACCGGCGGTTTTCCACAATGATGTTATGGGGCAGCCCGGCGGCTGCTTCGGCCGCGGGCTGCGCGGCTTCCATGTTTTTTGCCTGCATCCTTTTACACCTGCCTTTTTTGTAGCAGTATATGCGGGGCGCTGCAAAAGAATGCGCCGTGCGGCCCCCGGCTTTTGCGGGGCGCCGCACGGCGTTCTGCCCTGTGTTATTGTTCTTCCAGCACGCGGTACATCTCCCGCGCAACGTCCTTGCCCGAGGGCGCCTCGGTGGAGAGCACCTCCACCCGGACCGGCTTGTTGCCGAAGGTGATCTCAATGAGATCCCCCTCTTTCACCGCATAGCTGGCCTTGGCCGGCTTGCCGTTCACCAGAATGCGGCCTGCGTCAGCCACCTCGTTGGCCACGGTGCGCCGTTTGATGAGCCGGCTTACCTTAAGGTATTTATCAATGCGCATGGGCCTGTTTCCTCTCTTTCTCCGGGGCCGCAAAAAAGCGGCCGGCGCCGCGCGCCCAAAAGGCACGCGCAGACCCGGCCGCCTGCAATTGCACGCTCTGCTTACTTCGCCACAGCGTCCTTCAGGGCCTGGCCGGCCTTGAAAGCGGGAACGGTGGCGGCAGCGATCTGGATGGTCTCCTTGGTGCGGGGGTTGCGGCCGGCGTGGGCGGCGCGCTCGCGGGTCTCAAAGGTGCCAAAGCCCACCAGGGCAACCTTCTCGCCGTTGGCCAGGGCCTTGGTAATGGCCTCCACGGTGGCGTTAACAGCCTTTTCGGCGTCCTTTTTGGTGATCTCAGCGGCCTCAGCAACGGCGGCGATCAGTTCAGTTTTAGTCATGTTCTTTTTTACCTCCAGAAATTTTTATCAGTACAAAGGAGTTAACCCTTTGATGACTGCTCTTCAAGTTTTGCCCGCTCCCAGCAGGCGGCCCGCTCCGGGCCGGTAAGCTCTTCCAGCCCGCTGCCGCCTTCGGCCGCCATGCGCTCACAGGCCTTGACCCGCTCTTTAAAGCGGCCCGTGGCCCCGCTCAGCGCAAGCTCGGGTTCCGCGCCCAGGGTCCGCGCAAGGCCCGCGGCGGCAAACAGCACATCGCCCAGCTCCGCTTCGGGGTCCTGCCCCGCGGCAAGCGCGGCCTTCAGCTCGGCCAATTCGGCCTCCAGATCCGCCAGGGCCGCGGCCGGGTCGGTGCAGCCGAAGCCATAGGGCACGGCGCGCTTTTGCGTTTTGGCGGCCCGCATCAGGGCGGGCAGGCTGGCGGGCACGCTGTCCAGCCGGCTGGCGGCGGTGGCGCGGCCCTTCTCCGTATTTTTAAGCTGTTCCCAATTGCGCAACGCCTCGTCCGGGGTGGCTGCGGCCACATCGCCAAACACGTGGGGGTGGCGGTACAGAAGCTTTTGGCAGATGCCGTTACACACTTCGTCAAAATCAAAGGCGCCCCGCTCGGCTTCCATCTGGCAGTGCAGCGCCACCTGCAGCAGCACGTCGCCCAGCTCTTCCTGCAAAAGCTCCGGGTCACCCAGGTCAATGGCCTCCACAGCCTCGTAGGTTTCCTCGATGAAGTTCTGGCGGATGGAGGCGTGGGTCTGCGCTTTATCCCAGGGGCACCCGCCCTCGGGCTGGCGCAGCAGCGCCACAATCCGCACCAGATCCTGGGCGGTATAGCGCGGTTTTTGCACAAACTCCACCATGGCCTATCACCTCGTGTAACTTTACCTATTTTACATTACACAAAGCGGCTTTGCAACCCCTTTTCCCCTATTTTTGCCACGGTGTATGCGTTTTCATTCGGCCTGTGCAAAAAAGTTTTTCTGCGGGGCGCAGAACCGTTCAAAACGTAGACAAAAGGCGCCCCGAAAGGGCGCCTTTTGTCAGCAATTTCATTGTTTTTCGGGTTTTTGCAGGGTAAAGACCACCGCTTGCCCGGCTCCCTTTTCGCCCAGCTTAAAGCTGTGCCCCGCAGCCATTACAAAAAAGGGCATCCTCTTCCACCTCGGCGCCGCACTGGGGGCAGGTCTTTTTGGCGGTTTCGGCGCACGCTTCCGGCGCGGCCGGCGCTTCGGTTTCAGCCGGCGCTTCGCAGGGCTGCTCCTCCGCGGGAACCTCTTTCCGCAGCTCCTCGATGTCGGCCTCGATCGCAGCGATGGCGTCGATGTATTTCTTCACCAGCAGCTCGTTTTCCTCGCCGTTTTTGGCCAGGCTGTAAACCAGAGCGCCCAGCTGCCGCTCGGCCTTGCTCTTTTTCGCCTGGGCATCCAGCAGATCCACCTGCTTTTTGCCCTTCTGGGCCAGCTCCACCGCGGTCTTTTTGGCGCTGTCCACTACCTTGGCGCCGGTTTCCAAAATCTTATCCACGTCGATATTCATTGATATGCACCTCTTTCTCATGGCCCCGCGTGGCGGGGAAAGTTTGGTTCCCCCGCTCAAAGGCGGGTAACTGCTCTCATTATAGCGCACCGCCGGGCGCGGCGCAACCCGCATATTAGCCCAAAAACTCGCGCAGCATGCTGTTTTCGGGCACCAGCGCCTCCGGAATCGGGTCTGCCAGCGCAAACCGCCCCGCCAGGCTGTTAAGCTGCTCGCACTGGGGGTGGGTCTCGGGCAGGCTGCCCGCCAGCGGCGCCATAAAGGGCGCCAGCAGGCAGATCTCGTAACTGAACGAGGTATCCAGCAAAAGGTCGGCCTCGGCCTTGAACACCTTGATGAACTTATCCTCGCCCATGCACACCCCGCCCCACATGGACAGCGTTTTTTCCAGGCTGTGGCCGCGGAACTTGCAGTCCCGCATCATGCGGCGCGCAAGGCGGATGTCCCGTGTGGGGATGACCCGCTGGCCCCGGTAGCTGTACTCCTCGCGCAGGCCGGCGTAAATTTTGTAAACGCTGCCCCGGGGCAGGCCGCTGGTAAGCTGGGGGTTCAGGGCGTGGATGCCCTCCACAATGCACACCCCCCCGGGCAGCGACAGGTGGGTGGTCTCGGCCCGGCGCATCTCGGTCACGAAATCGAACTCGGGCAGGTCGGTTTCCCCCGTTTCCAGCAGCTCGGAAAGGCAGCGCTCAATTTCGGCAAGGTCCAGGGCGGTGATGTTCTCGTAATCCTTGCTGCCGTCCGGCAGGCGGGGGTAGTCGTCGAGGTTTTTGTAAAAATTGTCCAGGCTCACCACCCGCGAGGGGCAGCCCCGGCTGCGCAGGGCCGCGGCCAGCTTGTTGGCCGTGGTGGTCTTGCCGCTGGCCGAAGGGCCGGTGAGCATCACAATGTGGCAGCGGCTGGCCAGCACCTCGCTGGCCGCCGCGTGGATGCGGCCCTCGTATTCCATTTCACAGTGGCGCACAAAGCTGGCCGCGCTCTCGGCGGCGGTGTTGATCAGGCTGATTTCAACCAGTCGTTTGGGGATCCAGATAGCCGGCATAAAATCTGCTCACTCCTTCCTTTCGTTTTAGGATGGTATCAAACCCGGCGATGTATTCGGCGGGATACTTGTAATTGAAAATGCGCTGGATGCGGCTGCCGCCGGGCTGGCACAGCTTGGTGGAGCCCCCCGCCCCGGCCGACAGGATCGAGTGCACCTCCTCCATGATGTAAATGTTGTAGCAGCCCTCGTAGCCGGGCTTGCACCAGCCGGTGTTTTCCAGGTTTTGCAGGGTATTTTTCTGGCGGTAGAGGTAGTAGGGCCGGTAACCGGCGCCGGCCAGCGCGCGGCACTTTTCCAGCATGGCGGCCACGTCGGCATAGCCGCCCTCCTCGCTTTGGATAACCAGGTTGGAGGCGCGCTTCAGGGTCAGGGTGTGCACGGTGATGTTCTCGGGCGAAAGGGCAATCGCGGCGGCAAGGCTTTGCGCAAACCCCTCCACCGTGTCGCCGGGCAGGCCCGCGATCAGGTCCATGTTGATGTTTTGGTGCCCCGCGGCCCGCGCCTCGCGGTAGCAGCGCAGGATGTCAGCCGCGGTGTGCCTGCGGCCAATGCGCGCCAGCACCGCGTCGCTGAAGGTCTGGGGGTTGATGGAGATGCGGGTGGCCCCGTATTCCTTCAGCACGGCCAGCTTTTCCGCGTCGGTGCAGTCCGGGCGGCCGGCCTCCACGGTATACTCCTCCAGGCCGGAAAGGTCAAAGCACTCCCGCACGGTGCCCATCAGCTGGCGCAGCTGCGCGGCCGCCAGGGCCGTGGGCGTGCCGCCCCCGATGTAAATGGTCTTGAGAGCAAGCCCGCAGGCCGCGGCCTCCTTGCGCATGGCCTCCACCTCGCGGCACAAAGCGTCCACATAGGGCTGCATGAGCTTTGTTTCCCGCTCGGTGGAAAGGGACACAAAGCTGCAGTAGCTGCACCGCGAGGGGCAGAACGGGATGCCGATGTAAAGGCTGTAGTCCAGCGGTTTTGCCCGGGCAAGGATCGGGCGCTGCAGGTCTGCAATGCCCCTTGCCAGCTCAAACTTTTCGCGGGTGCAGTCGTAATGGTCCACGAACAGCGCTTCAATGCCCGCCTCGGTATTGCCGGCGGCCCGCTGGTCGTGGATGATGCGCACCGGGCGCACGCCGGTCAGCTTGCCCCAGGGCGGCCGGATGCCGGTCACCGCCCGCAAAAGCTCGTACACCAGGGCGGCCAGGGCGCACTCCCGCTCCTTTTCCCCTGCGGGGGCGGGGGCAAAGCGCAGGGTGCACACGCCGTTCAGGCGTACCCCCGCGGCCAGGCGCCGCCCCGCCCGGGCCAGCACCGCGTCGCCCCGGCCCAAAGCCTTTTCCAGCCGGGCGCCGGGAAAGAACATGCGGGCGATGTTTTCGGGCTCATAGACCGAAGCCACGCCCTTGATCACGATCTGCATACTCGCTCCTTACAATGCAAGATAGGGGTTTGTGTCCTTTTCCTCCCCCAGGGTGGAAAAGGGGCCGTGCCCGGGCAGCACCCGGGTTTCCTCCGCCAGGGGCAGGGCCCGGATTTTTGCAAGGCTCGCCCGCTGTGCGTCGGCGTCGCCGCCGGCAAGGTCGGTGCGGCCCACGCTGCCTGCAAAAAGGGTGTCGCCGCAGAACAAAAGGTCCTCGCAGCCCAGCAGCCAGCTGCCGGGGGTATGCCCCGGCGTGTGCCAGGCGGTAAAGGTCAGTTCGTCCACCCGGATCCGCCCGCCCTCCGCATAGGGCAGGGTGGGCAGGCCCACCGGGTACAGCGGGGTGTCGCCCGCGTCCGCCGGATCCATGTACACCTGGCAGGGCCAGGCCCCGCACAGCGCCCCCAGGCTGTACACATGGTCAAAATGGCCGTGGGTGAGCAGGATATGGGTGAGCTTCGCGCCGTGCTTTTGCAGCAGCTCTTCAATCTGCTCGGGCGGCGCCGCCGGGTCCACAACAACGCCGCTGCCCCCCTCGGTAATCAGCACAAAGCAGTTTGTAAAATAGGGCGCGGGGCCGGTGAGATGATAAACGGGCATACCTGCCTCCTTAAAAGCTCTTGAGCTTACCATTCATCTGTGTCCAAAAGGATGGTGACCGGGCCGTCGTTCACCAGGGAAACCCGCATGTCGGCCCCAAATTCGCCGTGCTTGACCTCCTTCAGGCCCTGCTTTTCCAGCTCGGCCAAAAACAGCTCGTAGGCGTCCACGGCAAGGGGCGGCTTTGCCGCCGCGATAAAGCTGGGCCGCTTGCCCTTTTTGGTGTTCGCATACAGGGTGAAATTGCTCACCACCAGGGCGGAATATCCAAGCTCCGCCGCGCTGCGGTTTAATTTCCCTTCCTCATCGGCAAAAATGCGCAGGTGCGCGCATTTTTCGGCCAGCTTCGGCGCCAGGTCCAGGGTGTCGGTGTCCTTTATGCCCACCAGCAACACCAGCCCCGGGCCAATGGCCCGCGCCTCGCCGCCGTTCACGGTGACCGAAGCCCCGGCCACCCGCTGTAAAACCACTCGCATGGGGTGTATCTCCTTGTAACTCTATTATTAAATGCGGGTCACAGTGATCATGTCCTTCACCCTGCGCAATTTTGCCACCACGCTGTTCAGGTGCTCGGTGCTGGAAATGCCCAGGGTGGCGCTCATGCTGGCGCGGCCATTGTCGGCCGAGCGGGCGGTAAGCGCGTAAATGGGCACCCGCAGCTCGCCCAGGGCCACTGCCACGTCGCCCACCAGGCCGTCCCGGTCCATGGCCACCATCTCGAGGGTGGCCTTGTAATTTTCCTGCACCTGCTCTTCCCAGTGGGCGTTGACCCACCGTTCCCGGTTCTCGGGGTTCGCCATGCTGGCCTGCGCGTTCTCGCAGTCCTTTTTGTGGATCGACACGCCGAACCCCCGGGTGATAAAGCCCACGATCTCGTCGCCCGGCAGGGGGCTGCAGCACTTGGCAAACTTGACCAGGCAGTTGTCGATGCCCTCCACCACCACGCCGTCGGTGCCCTTGTGCTGGCGCAGCGGAATGTCCCCCAGCACCGCGGGCCTGGGCTGGGCGGCCCGCATTTTTGCGTATTCGTCCTTGATCTTGCCCATCAGCCGGCTCAGCTGCAGGCCGCCGTATCCCAGGGCGGCGTACATCTCCTCGGCGGTGTTCAGCCGCTGGCGGCGGGCGATCTCGGCCATAAAGCCGTCCCACTGGTCGTCCGGAATGTTCACCAGGTTGCGGCGCATCTCTTTTTCCAGCGCCTCGCGGCCCTGCTGGATGTTTTCTTCCTTGCGCTCTTTTTTGAACCAGTTGCGGATCTTGTTGCGGGCCTCGCTGGTGGTCACGATCTTGAGCCAGTCGCGGCTGGGGCCCTTGTCGGCCGGGCCGGTGATCACCTCAATGATCTCGCCGGTGGCCACCTTGTGGTCGATGGGCACAATGCGCCCGTTTACCTTGGCGCCCATCATGCGGTTGCCCACCGCCGAGTGGATGGCATAGGCAAAGTCGATGGCGGTGGCGCCGGCGGGCAGGTTGATCACGTCCCCCTTGGGGGTAAAGGCGAACACCTCCTCGGGCAAAAGGTCACCCTTGATGTCCTGCAGAAGGCTGCCCGCGTCGTCGCTCTCGCGCTGGCTTTCCAGCAGCTGGCGCACCCAGGCCAGGCGCTCGTCCAGCTTGTCGGACCCCTGCACCCCCGCCTTGTACTTCCAGTGGGCGGCCACGCCGTACTCGGCCATCTGATCCATCTCTTTGGTGCGGATCTGCACCTCAAAGGGGATGCCCTCGTGCCCGATCACGGTGGTGTGCAGCGATTGGTACATGTTGGGTTTCGGGGTGGAGATATAATCCTTGAACCGGTTGGGAATGGGGTGGTACATATCGTGGATCACGCCCAGGGCGTTGTAGCACTCGGCCACCGTGTCCAGAATGATGCGCACGGCGTAAACGTCGTAAATCTCCTCAAAGTCCCGGTCCTGAATGAACATTTTCCGGTACACGCCGTACACGCTTTTCACCCGGCTTTTCATCACCGCGTTCGGCATGCCGTTTTCCGCCAGGCGCTCCTCAATCACGCTGGCAACGCCGGTCACGAACGCCTCGCCGCCGCTGCCCGCCAAAAGGTCCTGGATCTCCTGGTAGCCCACGGGGTCCAGGTAGCGCAGGCTCCGGTCCTCCAGCTCTTCCTTGATGTTGCTGATGCCCAGCCGGTGGGCAATGGGCGCGTAGACCTCCATGGTTTCCAGGGCCTTGTCGCGCCGTTTCTGCTCGGGCCAGGCGTCGCCGGTGCGCATGTTGTGCAGCCGGTCGCACAGCTTGATGATCATCACCCGCACGTCCTGGCTCATGGCCAGCAGCATCTTGCGCAGGTTCTCGGCCTGCTGCTCCTCCACGCTGGAAAACTGGATCTTGGTGAGCTTGGTCACCCCGTCCACCAGGCGCGCCACGTCCGGCCCGAACGAGGCGCTGATCTCGTCCAGCCGCACGTGGGTGTCCTCCACCACGTCGTGCATCAGGGCAGCGGCCAGGCTCTCGGTGTCCATGCCCAGCTCCACCAGCAGCAGCGCCACGTTCAGGGGGTGGCAGATATACGGCTCGCCCGAGCGCCGGTTCTGGCCCGCGTGGGCCTTGTCGGCCAGGGCATACGCCTTGTCCAGCATCTGTATGTCATAGGGGCGGCCGGTGTCGGCCACCGCTTTTTTCAGGTCTTCATAGGTCATATAATTCGCCATGTGTCGTTATGCCTCCAGCGCCTTCAGGATCGGGGCGGAAAAAAGGTCCTTTTTGCCCGCCACGGGTGTGGGCGCAAATTTTTTGGCCCCGCCCGCCTCGCTGATCTCGATCAGGCCGAGCTGGGTCAGGGCCGCAAGGCCCGCCAGGGTCTTGCCGGTCCGGTCGGCGCCAAGCTGCGCAAACAGGGGCTGCAGATCCCCCGCGAACACGCCCCCCTGCCGGATCAGCCGGTACAGCGCGGCAATGTGCCCGCGGTCGGGCAAAAGCAGCTGTTTTTGCCCGGCGGTAAGGGCCGCCCCCCGCTCAAAGGCGGTAAACAGCGCCGCCTGGGCCGGGGCTTCTGCGGGCAGGCCCGCGGGGCGCAGCTCCTTGATCCGGCCCGAAAGCTGGGCCCCGTTTTTTCCCTCGTAGACCGACAGGGTAAGCGCGGCGTCCACATGCTGGCCAATGGCATAGGGCAGCTCGGCGGGCGCCAGGCCAAAATACGCCGCGTACAGGCTGCCGCCGCCCTGGCGCAGCCGCACCCGGGTATGCCGCCCCTCGCTCACGGGGTAAACCCCCTCCACCACCGCGTCCCGCAGCAAAAACAGCGGCGCGGGGTTTCCGTTGCCGCAGGGGGCAAGGTAGCCAAGGCCCTGCACGTCCCCCACGGTCAGCTGGTCCAGCCTTACCTCCACGTCCAGCTCCAGGGGCGGGGCCTCCGGCACCGGGTATTCCCGGGCCGCAAACTCGTTCAGCGCCTTCTGCAGCGCCGGGATGTTCTTTTCTTCCACCGACAGGCCCGCCGCCTGGGCGTGCCCCCCAAAGCGCACCAGCAGCGGCGCGCAGGCCGCAATGGCGCTGTGCAGGTTAAAGCCGGGCACGCTGCGTCCGGAGCCCTTGCCCTCGCCGTTCTGCACGCTGATCACCATGGCCGGGCGGCCGTAGCGCTCCACCAAACGGCTGGCCACAATGCCGATGACCCCCGGGTGAAACCCCCCGCCCCAAACCAGGATCACCGGGTCGTCCTGGCGGGCGGGGTCGGCGGCAAGCTGCGCCTCGGCCTCGGCCATGATCTGCTGCTCGGCCTCCTGCCGGGCCGTGTTGGCCGCCAGCAGCCGCTCGGTCAGCTGTTCGGCCTTTTCAAAATCCTCGCACAGCAAAAGCTGCAGCGCGGTAACGGCGGAATCCATGCGGCCCGCCGCGTTGATGCGGGGGGCCAGCGCAAAGCTGATGTTCTCGGCCGTGACCGGCTTTTCCGAAAGGCCGCAGGCCTCCAGCAGCGCCAGCAGGCCCGGCCGCTCGCTGTTTTGCAGCGCCGCCAGCCCGTGCCGCACGATGGTGCGGTTCTCCCCCACCAGGGGCATCACGTCCGCCACCGTGCCAATGGCCGCAAGGTCGCCCGCAAAGTCCAGCAGGTCCTCGGGGGCGCAGCCGTCCAGCGCGGCGCACAGCTTGAACGCCACCCCCGCGCCCGAAAGCGCCTTGAACGGGCTCTCGTCGTCCGGCCGGGCGGGGTCCACCACCGCAGCCGCGGCGGGCAGCGTTTCCAGGGGCAGGTGGTGGTCGGTGACCACCAGGTCCAGCCCCAGCTCGGCGGCGCGGGCGGCCTCGGCCACCGAGGTGATCCCGTTGTCCACCGTGATGAGCAGCTTAAAGCCCTTTTCGGCCAGCGCCTCCACCACCGGAACGGTCAGGCCGTAGCCGTCTTCCTCCCGGCTGGGCAGCTTGCAGCGCACATTGGCGCCCATGCCCCGCAAATGGCTGTAGAGCAGGGCGGTGGCGGTCACGCCGTCCACGTCGTAATCGCCAAAAATAACAATGGGCTCTTCCTCATCCACCGCCCGCTGGATGCGCTGCACCGCCTTGTCCATATCGCGCAGGGCAAAGGGGTCGCCCAGGGGCGCGTCCTCCTGCAAAAAGGCCAGCGCGCCTGCGGGGTCGCAGATGCCCCGCGCGGTCAGGATGCGCGCCAGCAGCAGGGGCGCGCCGATGGCCCCGGCCAAGCGGGCCGCGGCTTTTTCATCAGGCTGCTTTACTTGCCAGGCGCGGTAGTTCATACGCAAATTACTCCTTGGAGATAAAATTTTCTGCCGACAGGCCGTCCTGCGCCAGCATGGTCTGCATGGCGCTGATCTCGCTGGAAACGTCCAGCGCGGTGTCGCTCAGCAGGTCCGCCTGCAAATTGTCAAAGGCGGTGTTCAGCGTGCCCAAAATGCCGCCGATGTCCTGCCGGATCCCGCTGGCAACGTCGCTCTGCTGGCCCTTCACGTCGTCGTAGGTGCGCAGCAGCTTCAGGGTGGTGGGCATGTAATAGCGCGCAAAGCGGCGCACCTTGCCCGCGCTTTGGGGGTGGGCGGCCACCCAGCTCATAATATCGCCCGCGGTGGTGCGCATGTGCTCAAGCTGGCCGCACACCTCCGGCTCGGCCCCGGTGGCCCGGATGTGCTCGTCCAGCAGGGTGATAAAATCCCGGCCCTGCTGCATCAGCTCGTCCAGTTCATCCTGCGCGGTCTTGGGGGTTTCCTTCCCCGCAGCGGCGCGGGCCGCCGCCTCCTGCTTGCGCTGCAGCGCGCGGTACTCCTCGGCGTTGATAAAGAACACGTCCTCCTGGTCGTCCAGGTAAGCGTTGGGCAGCCAGCCCTGGCGGATCATTTTTGAGATCTCTTTTTTCACAAAGGGCACCGGCCGCTGCACCGCCTCGGCCAGGCGCTGCACCGGCACCGCCGTTTCCTCGCCCATGGCGGCCAGGTACCGGCGCATGCGCTGGCGCTTGGCGGGCACCATCAGCAGCCACCGGCCCATGGCCGTGAACGCGCCGGTGAACAGGCCGAACACCAGGGTCAAAATGCCGCACACCAGCACGTCGTACTGGGCCGTAACCGCGCCCACCACCGTGGCGATCAGCAGCCCGATCAGCACCAGGCCGCAGCCCACCGCGCCGCAGACGCACAGGGTGCCGCCAAAAACGCTCAGGCCGCTGCGCAGGCTCTCGGACCAGCCGGCGCTGGCCATGTTCACCCGGCTGGCCATCTGGTCGCCCATCTGCCGGGCCTGCTGGCGGAACTGGTAGTTGTAGGCCGCCCGTTCCTGCCGCCGGGCGCGCCCGGCGGAACCCGCCGTGCTGCGGCGCACCTCGTCGGCAGCGCCCCGCAGGCTGCGGCCCACCTCGTCGGCAATGGTAAAACCCAGCTCCTGGATGTTGCGGCGCAGCTCTTCCGCCGGGTCTGCCGGGCGGCGCGGGCCGCTGGGGCCGGGCCGCGGCGGCGGGGGTTGTGTGCGGCCCTGTTGTGCCTGCTGCATGCGCTCACGCAGCATCCGCTCGTACTGATAGGGGTCTTTTGTATTCTGAGGCATGGGAACTTCCCTCTCCTTCTATTGTAAAGCGCGCTTTTGGCGCGGAGCCTGTTCAGGTCTGGGGCGCATAGCGCCCGATCACGGCGGCGGCGGCCCGAAGCCCGTCCACCGCGGCGCTCATAATGCCGCCGGCGTAGCCCGCGCCCTCGCCGCAGGGGTAAAGCCCGGGCAGCGCCGCGCACTGCATATCCTGCCCGCGGGCAAGGCGCACCGGGCTGGAGGTGCGGGTTTCAAGGCCGGTCAGCACAGCTTCGGGCGCGGTGTAGCCCCGCAGCTTTCGCTCAAAGGCCGCAAGGCCGGTCCGCAGGGCGCCGGCCAGCTCGCCGGGCAAAAGCGCCCCCAGGTCCCCTGCCCGCACGCCCCGGTCATAGGTGGGGCGCACCCGGGTCACCTCCAGCCGGCCCTCGCCGCGCAAAAAGCTCTGCACATTTTCGGCCGGGGCGGCAAATCCGCCGCCCCCCGCCCGGAAGGCCGCCTGCTCCAGCTGGCGCTGGAACGCCACGGCCCGCAGCGGGTCGCCGCCAAAGTCCGCCCCGCCCACGCTCACCACCACCGCCGCGTTGGCGTTCTTGCCCGCGCGGGCATGGTAGCTCATGCCGTTGGTCAGCGCGCCGCCCGCCTCGCTGGCCGCGGCCACCACCTGGCCGCCGGGGCACATGCAGAAGGTATAAACGCACCGCCCGCCCACGTGGTGGCTGAGCTGGTATTCACCCCGGGGCAGGGCCGGGTGGCCCGCCGCCTCGTGGTAAAGGCTTTTTTCAATCTCGGCCTGCAGGTGCTCGGCCCGGAACCCCACCGAAAAGGGCTTGCATTCCAGCGGCAGGCCGCTTTGCGCCAGCATGGCAAAGGTATCCCGGGCCGAGTGGCCCACCGCCAGCACCAGGTCCGCGCAGGCAAGCGGCCCTGCCGTGGTTTCGGCCCCGGCCAGCCTGCCCTTTTTCACCACAAGGCCGGTGAGCGCCGTGTTGAACAGCACCCTGCCGCCCAACGCCTCGATCTCGGCCCGGATGGACCGGATGACCCCCCGCAGCAGGTCGGTGCCCACATGGGGCTTCTGCCGCCACGCGATCTCGGGCGGGGCGCCGTGCTCCAGCAGGGTCTTTGTCACCTGGCCGCACAGCGCGTCGCCGATGCGGGTGGTGAGCTTGCCGTCTGAAAAGGTGCCCGCGCCCCCCTCGCCAAACTGGATGTTGGCGTTTTCGTCCAGGCAGCCGGTGGCGGCAAACCGCTCCACCGCCCGCACCCGCTCGTCCAGCGCGGGGCCGCGTTCCAGCACTATCGGCCGAAAGCCCGCCCTTGCCAGGGCCAGCGCGGCAAACAGCCCGGCCGGCCCCAGCCCGCAAACCACCGGCCTCTCCCCCAGCGGCGCTGCCCCGGGCGCGGGGGCAAAGGCGGGCGCCCTTGCTATAGCAACGCAGGGCGCGGCCCCGGCCAATGCCGGTTCCGCACCCTCGTCCTTGAGTGTGATGGCGATGGTATACACCAGCACGGGCCTGCCGTGCCGGGCGTCCACCGACAATTTTGCCACGCCTGTGGCCGCCGCCGCGCCGGGGTCAAGCTTGAGCGCTTGCAGCGCGCGGGCCGTGGCCTCCTGTTCGGGGGCGCAAACGGTGAGCGGCAGGCGGATGCCCCGCACCAGCAGCATCAGCCGCCCGCCCCGCTCACCTGGATGGAGCACTCGGCCGAGTAGCTGCCCACCGCAAAAATAGACGACGAGGACGGCACCCGGACCTCGGCCGCCATGTTCTCGGTGCCCTCGGTGATCTGCACGCTGCCCGCGTCGATCACGGCCGAAACCGCCGATGCGCTCAGCTTTTCCAGTTCTTCCTTGGGCCCCACCAGAACCACGTTGTTCAGCCGGTTGGTGTTGAGCTTGATCTGCATGTTCGCGGGCTGGTTGATGAGCCGCAGGTTGCTCACGTTCACCGTTTTGGTGGCCAGGCCCTCGGTGTTGAAGGTCAGGGTCACGGTGGTGATGTTGTCCACGCTCTCCACGCCGTCGGGCAGCTCCACATTCAGCTGGTAGGCTTTGTCCAGCGCGAAGGAGTTCGCCAGGTCGAAATCGCTCACGGCCAGCTCGGTGAGCGCGTTGAGCACCGACGGCCTGCCGGTCACGGTCATGTGCTGCTGCGAGAGGGTGTAATCAAGGGTGTTCACGTCGAACCCGGAGGGCACGTTGATAAAGTTCACCTTCAGGGGCAGCGTAAGGGTCTGGTACACGCTGATGTTCACGTCCGCCAGGGTATTGTCCATCGAAACATATTGCAGCGCCACCGGCTCGTTGTCGGCGCTGCGGGCCTCCAGCTCCACGGTGGCCAGCTTGCTCTCGGTGAGATCCTGCAGGCCGTCGCTGTAGCCCAGGGGGGCCACGATCCGGGCGATCTTGTCCAGCTCGCCCTGGGGGCCGCTCACCGTCACCTTGCCGGGCTTCGCGGTGGTGCCGTGCAGCACATAGCCCTCGGCCACGCTGATGCTGCCGTTCTGCACCTCCACCTCCACGTCGAAGGTCTTTTCCTCCACCGTGTCGAACACCACCGTTACCTTGCCGTCGGCGGTGGCCTCGATCAGGTTGTTCAGCTGGCTGCTCTTGAGCCGCACCTTCAGGGGCAGCTCGTATTCGCCCGCCCCCTTCACCGACGAAAAGTCCGGGTACACAATCATGTCGCCCGCGTTCTCAACGGCGGCCAGGTCTCCCCCGTCGCCTTTCAGGGTCACCTTCACCTTGGCCTCGGGGCTGTTCACCATGTCCAGCCCCAGCTTGGCGTAGGCGTCGGAATCATAGCCAAAATCCACCGGCACGCCGGAGAAATACGTGCTGGACCCCGGGTTGATGGCCAGGGTCACGATCATCCAGATCACCACCGCGATCAGCACCGAGAGCAGGATGCGCACGTTCCGGCTGTCCAGCAGGGACTTCTTATTGTCTTTGTTGTTCTTTTTCATGCTTTTTTCTCCAGAACGGTTGTTTTTGGTTCTCGGCGGTCTCGGGGGGCACCAGCTCCTCCTGCAGCAGGTTGAACAGGTTCTGCCGGTCCAGCCGCCGGATCAGCACCCCGTTTTTCGCCATGGAGATGATGCCCGTTTCCTCGCTGACCACCACCACCACCGCGTCGGAATTTTCGCTCATGCCCAGGGCGGCCCGGTGGCGGGTGCCCATGTCCTTGCCGATCTCCAGGTTGTCCGAGAGGGGCAGCACGCAGCCCGCGGCCTTCAGCACGCCGTCCCGCACCACCACCGCGCCGTCGTGCAGGGGGGTGCCCTCGTAAAAAATGGTGCCCAGCATCTCGCGGTTCACGTCCGCGTTCAGCGGCGTGCCGGTGCGTATAATTTCAGACAGGTTCGAGTTGCGCTCCAGCACAATCAGCGCGCCGGTGCGCGTGTCCGAAAGCTGCTCGGCCGCGTCGCAGATGGCAAGGCAGGCGTTCTGCCATTTGGCCCGCAGCGAGGGGTCGTCTTTGCGGTTTTTGAACAGGGTGGCGGCCCACTTGTCGGTGCGGCCCATCTGCTCCAGCGCGCGGCGCAGCTCGGGCTGGAACAGCACGATCAGCGCCAAAAAGCCGATCTGCAGCACGCTCTGCATGATCCACACCACGGTGCGCAGGTTCATCAGGTTCGCCAGCGCATACACCACCAGCACCACAACGGCCCCCTTGGCCAGCTGGGCGGCGCGGGTCTTGCGGATCACCACCAGAATTTCGTACACCACAAAGGCCACCAGCAAAATATCCACCAAATTCATGGGGTTTTGCTGGATGCTCTGGAAGTTGTTCCATATCTTGTTCAGCATGTCGTTTTCAAATAAGGACGCCAATCAAAAGCCCTCCCGTCTTGGGGCGGCCCTGGCGGGCCAGTTTGGGCGGCGGCCCCGCCGCCGTGGAATAGGCAAAACTCATAACTTTTAGTATACCATACCCGCGCCCGCTTGAAAATAACTTTTTTCGGCGCGGGGCGGCTTTTCCCGCAGGCCCGCCCGGCTCACCGGGTCAGCAGCGCCACCGCGTGGGCCGCAATGCCCAGCCCCGCGCCGGTAAAGCCCAGGCGCTCCTCGGTGGTGGCCTTCACGCTCACCGCCCCGGGCGGCAGGCCCAGCGCATCGGCCAGGTTCCGCCGCATGGCGGGGATGTGGCTCGCAAGCTTTGGCGCCTGGCACAAAAGGGTTGCGTCAATGTTTTCCACCCGCCAGCCGTTTTGGGCCAGCAGCGCCGCCACATGGCGGGCAAGCGCCAGGCTGTCGGCCCCCTTGTAGGCGGGGTCGGTGTCCGGGAAGTGGCTTCCAATGTCCCCCAAAGCCGCCGCGCCCAGCAGCGCGTCCATCACCGCGTGGGTCAGAACGTCCGCGTCCGAGTGGCCCAAAAGGCCCTTTTCATACGGCACCGCGACCCCGCCCAGGATCAGGGGCCGCCCCTCCGTCAGCTTGTGCACGTCGTAGCCGTGGCCAATGCGCATGGCGCTTTCTCCTTTCAGGTCGTGGGGGGTGGTGAGCTTGCGGTTTGCGTAGTCCCCGGGGGTCAGCCGCACCGGCAGGCCCGCCCGCTCAAAAAGCTGGCAGTCGTCGGTCACGGCGCCGTCCGCGCCCTGCTCCAGCAGCCTTATGTACGTCGCCCGGTCAAAGCACTGGGGGGTCTGCACCGCCCACAGGGTTTCGCGGGGGGGCGTATCCTGCACAAGGCCCCCGGCAGCGCGCTTGACCGTGTCTTTTACCGGCACGGCCGGGGCCGCCGCGCCCATTTCCGCCGCGGCCTCCAGCGCCGCGGCGATCACCGCCCCGCTCACAAAGGGGCGGGCGGCGTCATGAATGGCCACCAGCTCGCCGGCCGCGGCGCGCACCCCGTTTGCCACGCTGGCCGCGCGGGGGG
>ERZ857984.1560-NODE-1560-length-17826-cov-5.490575_pt1 | contig 17826 bp, 19 predicted proteins | sample MGYA00519914_ERZ857984 | MGnify/ENA primary metagenome ERZ857984 (study PRJEB31778, sample SAMEA3449417) | human gut metagenome | biome: human gut; feature: human-associated habitat; material: faeces | place: United Kingdom | collected 2010/2012 ... | reverse complement strand
TTTCAAAAATATTAACGGCTTATAGAAAGCGAAAAGATATATTGAAATATTGCCGAGCGGTTAGTTTTGAGGAAATTAAAGCAAATAATTATAATTTGAATATATCGAGATATTTAATTTCCACTGAAGAAAAATCGGATATAAATTTAAATACTTCAAAACGGGAAATTGACAATTTGGAAACAGAAAGGGAAAAATTAAGAAATAGTATTAATAATATTTTTAAGGAAATTAAAATTTAAATTATTTGTAATAATATAATAGTATGCATAATATATTATATTTTATTTGCAATAAATTCAAAATATATTATAATTATATATAGGAAAATATTATTGAGGTATTATTTTATGAGAAAAAATATAAATTTAAATAAAAAATTCAATAAAAATACTAGTAATGTATGCAATAAATGTGATAGAAAATTGGATGATAATATAGTTAATAGTTTATGTAAACTAGTAATGGGAATTGATGGAGAAAAAATCAGATGTGTTGGTAATTGGGCTTATCAAAAAATATATTATATTACAAGATATTTTGATATTTTTACCGTAGGTATGAAAAATAAATGGAATATAAATTATATAGAGATATGTTCTGGACCTGGAAGATGTATATATAGAAACGAGTCAAATGAATATGACGGCACTGCCTTGTAGATATTGCAGCATGAAGCCTATAAACATATAAAAAATATATTATTCTTTGATAAAGAAAATGAAGTTGTAAGAATATTAAACAAAAGAATTAATAATTTAAAAAAAAATAAAGCTAAAGCTTTTATAGCAGATTATGCTAATCCATCTACAATAATTGATACCATAGAAAACTGCAGTATAGATTTGAGTAATTCTTTAAATCTTTTAGTAATAGACCCAACCGATTGTAGCGTTCCATTTGAAACGATAAAAAAAATAAAAAATAAACTAGTTAAAATGGATTTAATAATCAATTTTGCTTACGGAACAGATTTAAATAGAAACATAGTCAAACTAGTAAAAGGGGAATTAAAATCTGCCGAAGACAAATATATTAGTTTTCTTGGGAGCGATGATTTCGTTAATAATAAACAATGTAAAAAACTAGCAGAACAAAATAAAAACGATAAGTTATTAGAAATATACCTTGAAAATTATAAAGAAAATTTAAAAAAAATAGGTTTAAGGTTTATAGGAACATCTCAACCAATAAAGCATTATTATACGCTATTATTTGCATCTGAAAATAAAAGAGGATTAGACTTTTGTAATAAAATAACAAAAAAAGAATATAGCGGACAAAAAATGTTAGATTTATAATAAATATCGGAGTAAATTATGTCAAATAATTCAAATATAGAATGGACTGAAGCTACTTGGAATCCAATAACAGGATGCACAAAAATAAGCGCTGGTTGTCAAAACTGCTACGCTGAAAAACTTGCTATTAGACTTCATGCTATGGGAGTAAAAAATTATAAAAATAAATTTCAATTAACATTACATGAACAAACTTTGGACATACCAAAAAAATGGAAAAAACCTAGATTTATATTTGTAAACTCTATGAGCGATTTATTCCATGAAGATATACCTTTTGATTTTATAGAAAAAGTCTTCAATGTTATGAATGAATGTAATCAACATACTTTCCAAGTCCTTACAAAAAGGTCTGATAATATGTTAAAATTAACAAAAAAACTTAAATTGACTAATAATATATGGTTAGGTGTAACCGTAGAAAATGACTCTTCGATTTACAGAATAAATGATTTATTACAAACAAGCGCTAAAATAAAATTTGTATCATTTGAGCCATTATTAACTTCCCTTCCAGAATTAAACACTAACGGCATAGATTGGGCTATAGTCGGAGGAGAATCTGGAATAAATGCCCGTCCTATACAGAAGGAATGGGTTCTTGATATAAAGTCAAAATGTTTAAAATCTAATACAGCTTTCTTTTTTAAACAATGGGGCGGAATGAATAAAAAGAAAAATGGGAGAATATTAGATGGTAAAATCTGGGATGCGATGCCAGAATATGCTTTATAAATATAAAAATAATAAATATATAAAAAATATACTAAATAAATAATTATGAATAAAATACCAACAAAAAAGTCGGGCTTTAATCCAAATTGGCAAATAAAAACTTTAAACGAAGTTTGCAATAAAATCTCCGCAGGAGGAGATAAACCAGACGATTGCACAACAGAGAAAACAGAAGAAAATCAAATTCCAATATTTTCAAACGGAATTAAAAATAAAGGACTTTGTGGATATACAAAAACTCCAGCGATTACGAAGCCAGCTTTAACTATATCAGCCAGAGGAACAATCGGATTTGCATGCGTGAGATACGAGCCATTTTTTCCGATTGTTAGATTAATTTGCGTTATTCCAAATGAGAAGTTAGTCATTTTAGAATTTTTATGTTATGCTTTACAATACATAATTCCTCAAGGAGAAGGCACAAGCGTTCCGCAACTTACTATACCAAATTTTAAAAAAATAAAAATTCCTATTCCGCCGTTAGACGAACAAAAACGCATTGCATCCGCACTTTCAAAAATTGACGCATATTTAGAAAATACAATTAAACTAATAGAAGAAAAAGAAAGATTTAAAAGAGGAATTGCTAAAAAATTATTGACTTGTAAAGAAGGCGAAAATATTCCCGAAGCAAGATTTAAAGGTTTTGAGGACGAATGGGAAATATTTAAACTTGGAGATATGTTTGATAATTTTAAAGAAAAGAATAACGAAGATAAAATAATATTGGCTTCTACGATAGATAAAGGAGTTATACCTAATAGTTTAACGGAAAGAAAAATAATAAGAAAAAAAGAAAGTTTATCTAATTATAAATTAGTAAAAAAAGGTTGTTTTGTTATAAGTTTAATGTCGTTTCAAAGCGGATTTGAATATTCTGATTACGAAGGAATTATAAGTCCAGCATATAGCGTATTAAAACCTAAAATAGAAATGGCTCACTATTTTTATAAATATTATTTTAAAAGTTTCAAATTTATTAAAGATTTACTACCTTATGCGGAAGGTATTAGGCATGGTAAACAAATTAAATTTAAAGCTTGCAAAGATATATTAGTGCCATATCCGAGTATTGAAGAGCAAGAAAAGATAGGCGGATATTTAAGTTTGCTTGATAAAGAAATTGATAATTTGAAAAAGCAAAAAGAATTGATTAAGGAAATGAAGAGAGGAGCGATGCAAAAATTATTGTCTGGAGAGGTTAGGTTGTTGGAGTAGATTTGTTGCTTTAGCGTGCAATCCAATTTTAATAAAATTCATTTATTAATGAAGCTAATTTTTAAAATTAATTTTCTTAAATGTCGATTGACAATTAAAATTATTTATTTTTCTTGCGTTCTCTACATTCTCTAGCGTATTTTTCGGCAAAATATTTTATAAGTTCGTCTAATTCGTTGTCGTTTATTATATTGTATCTGTTTAGATTACATAAAAAACTTGTAACTAAAACGCCCATTTTGTATTCTTCTTCGGTTATTTGAATTCTTATCACATTCATTTTATTTCCTCTTTAGAATTTAATTTATTATTGATTTCTTTTAATTCTTTTAATATCTCTTTTTGGTTATCGTTAATTTCGTTTAATAATTTAACTCCTTCTTCAAGCATAGCTCGTTTTTGAGGATTGTTAAACATATCGTTTATATCTTCTTGCCATTTAAATAAACCCATTTTTAATACTCCTTTTTTAATTATATTATATAGTTTAATATTATAATATCAATAATATATTCTTAATATATCGACAAAAAATATTTTTAATATTGACATTAAATTTATTTGAAATATCCGCAATATATTTCATGTTTTTTATTTATAGGAAAAATATTTGCATATATAGACGGTTTATATTTAGTTATCGTTATTATACAAATTCAAAATTTATAAAATGCTAATAATTAACAGTTGATTTTATAATCTTAAATTATATAATTATAAAATATGAAATATACGATAAAAATATTTTTCAGCGAAGAGGACGAAGGATTTATAGCGTTAGCCGAAGAGCTTGACTCGATAAGCGCATTTGGAAAAACGGAAGAAGAAGCCTTAAAAGAACTTAAAAACGCTATTTCGCTTTATTTTGAAGAAAGAAATATATTGCAAAACTAAAATATTTTAATTTGAGGAAATTTTATGACGGTTAAAGAAGAGTTAATTCAAATTATAGACAAAATGCCCGAAGAAAATATTTCAAGAGTTATGGAATTAATAAAATCCAACGAATATCTTGACGAAGCTCTCGAGATGGAAAATAAAGGAAAATTAATAACAAAAACTATTGAGGAATTAGAAAATTATATATATTGATTTATAAACGCTTTATTAAAATATTTAAAATCAGGACTAACTATGCCAAAAGAATATAGCGAAAGATTTTTGCAAGATAAAGTTATTGAACTATTCAAAAAAATGGGCTATAAATATTTAAGCCGTGAAGAAGCTTTTGAAGAAAGAGGAAACAATAAAGGAAATGTTTTACTTAACAATATTCTTGAAAATCAAATGAACGAATTTAATTATTTTATTTATGACGATAAAAAATATAAATTCTCCGAAGAAAATATTAAACAAGCTATAAAAGATTTGGATGTTTCTTTAATAAACGGCTATTTGTCAGCTAACGAAAAGATAACCGAAAAACTTTTAAAAGGCGAAGGTTATAAAGAAAATATTGGAAATAAAAGAGAGAGTTTTAATATAAGATATATAGATTTTGATAATATTGAAAATAACGCTTTTCATATAACAGAAGAATTTGAAGTAAAGAGACAAAATACGGAAGAAAAAGAAAAAACTAAAAGACCCGATTTAATCGTATTTATAAACGGAATTCCTCTTGGAATAATAGAACTTAAAAAAGCGAGCGTGAGTATAGAAAACGCTATAGAACAAATGATTGGAAATCAAAACGAAGGCGAGATTAGAGAGTTATTTAAATTCTCTCAATTATTATTATGCGCAAATGACGAAAGCGTAAAATATGCGACTGCGGGAACGAACAAAGAATTTTATTCCGTATGGAAAGATAAAGAAGAAGATGGAAAAATAAAAAAAGAATTGAGCGAAATTATAAAAGATAGAAAATTAGACAAAATTGATATAACTATATATTCGCTTTTTAAAAAAGAAAGATTTTTAGATATTTTGGAATATTTTATAATATTTGACGGAATGGTTAAAAAAATAGCGAGATATAATCAATACTTTGCAATCAAAAAAACTATTAAAAGAATAAATAATATAAAAGACGGCAAAAGAGACGGAGGCGTTATTTGGCATACTCAAGGAAGCGGAAAAAGTTTAACTATGGCAATGCTTACAAAAATTATATCAAGAAAAATAAACGGAGCTAAAGTTATAGTTGTAGCCGACAGAATTGATTTGGACGAACAGATAAGCAAAACTTTTCAAAATACTTCTATATCGGTTAATAAGGCAAATTCGGGAAAACATTTAACCGAACTTATAAAAAATAATAAATCGGTAATAACAACCGTAATAAATAAATTTGAAAAAGCGTTTGAAGAAAAAATAAAAATAGACTCGCCCGATATATTCGTTTTGGTTGACGAAAGTCATAGAACGCAATACGGAGATTTGGCAAATAAAATGAGAAAAGTTTTCCCAAACGCATGTTATATAGGTTTTACGGGAACTCCTTTATATAAGTCGGAAAAAAGCACGGCTAAAAAATTTGGAGGTTTTATCGACTGTTATACTATAAGAGACGGACTTAAAGATAAAGTAATCGTGCCTTTGTATTATGAAAGCAGATTAATAAAATTAAAAATTTTAGACGAAAAAAGTTTAGACGAAAGATACGAATTAATAACAAAAGATTTTACCGAAGAACAAAAAAGCGATTTGCAAAATAAAAGAGTTACGGAAAATACTATAAATCAAAATTATAATCGACTAATGAAATTGGCTAGCGATATATTTAATCATTATGATAAGAATTTAAAGAATACGAATTTTAACGCTATGCTTGCAGTTTCAAGCAAATATCAGGCTTTGAAAATGAAAGAAATTTTTGACGCATATCATAATTTAGAAACCGAAGTTATTATATCGTCCGAATCTACAGAAAACGAAGAGGATGAAAATTCTGAAAATAAAAAATATGTTTATAAAAAATGGAATGAGCTTTACGGAAAATATACAAATAACGAAAGAAAATATACGGAAGAGATAATAAAAAAATTTAAATACGGAAATATCGATATACTTATAGTTGTCGATAAACTTTTAACGGGATTTGACGCGCCTAAAGCTCAAGTTTTATATATGGATAAAGAATTGAAAGACCATGCGCTTTTGCAGGCGATAGCGAGAGTAAATAGAACTTATAAAGGAAAAGATTTCGGAATATTAATCGACTATAGAGGCTTATTAAAAAATTTAGATTTGGCTTTAAATAAATACGATAAACTTGCAAATTATGATTCTGAAGATATAGAGGACGCGGTTTTTAACTTAAAAGAAAAAATAGAAGAGTTTAAAGAATCATGCAATAAATTAATAAATTTTTTACCCGAATTAAAATCAAATAAAAAAGATAAATTATCTTTATGCAGAGATTTATTATACGAAAAAGAAAAGAGAGAAGAATTTTATAAACTATTTTCAAACTATTCAAAGTTATTAAATATTTGTCAGTTTAGCGGATATTTTTTAGAAAGTTTTAACGAAGAGGAAATAAATTTTTACAAAGAATTATTTAAAAACTGCATAGAATTAAGAAAAAGTTTAAGATTAAAATATAACGAAGCTATAGATTTTAAAGAATATGAAGCGAAAATGCAAAAACTTTACGACACATTTATAGGAACGGAAATAGAAGTAAAAGTTCTTAATAAAATTCCTAATATATTAAGCGAAGAGCTTGAAAAAGAAATTGAAATTTTTGAAAACGATAAAGATAAAGCAGAAGCGATATTAAACGCGGCAAGCAATATGATAAAAGAAAAAATGGAAGAAAATCCCGCTTTCTACGAAAAACTTTCAGAAAAAATAAAAAGAATAATAAAAGATTACGAGAGCAAGAGAATAACTGAAGAAGAATTTTTAAAAGAAGCTTTGGAAATAAAATCTGAAATGAGGGGCGAAAATCAAGAAGAAAATCTTAAATATGACGAGAGAATAAGAGATAATAAATGCGCAAGAGCGATTTACGATAATGCCGAAAAATATATAAACTATAAAGAAGCGTTAATAGAATTTTCATTATTCGTTGATAAATTATTTAAAGAAAAAAGCAACAAACCTGATTGGCAAGATATTAAATCCATAAGATACGATATAATGAACGATATTGACGATAAATTAGATAATTTGGAAGACGAAGGAAAAATAAAAAAATTAGAAAATATAAATATAGATAATTTTCTTGAAGTGTTAATGAAAATAGGATTAAGCGCTTATTCAAGTAATTGAGTAATTTGAGAATTTATTAAAAATATTGTTTTTGTTTTTTTTTGTGAGACTTTTGAAAGAAGTATGCAAAATTTATTTGTTATTTTTTATACCGAAAAAGAACAAATAATTTTATAAAAATCCTTTTCTCTTATTTTATCATTCCAACGGTTAAAATTCTCCCAATTTGTTTTCCGTCTCTTCTATAAGAATAAAACATTTCATTATAACTATTTAAATTCGATACTTCAATATTTTCTTCAAAAAGTCCGCTGTCAATCATTTGTAAAACCGATTCCATAGCGTTATCTGTATGCCATTTTCCGTTTATAATTCTTTTAGCTCTAAAATGAATCGCTACCTCCTCGCCTACTTCATAATCTTTTTGAAATATATGCGCTCCTATATATCCGTAAATTGTCCTTGCGTCAATATTATATTCTTTTTTCATTAATTCTATAGTTTTAGGAACTATTTTTTGAACTATTCCTCGCCAGCTACAATGAATAGCAGCCATAGATTTGCTTTCTTTACAATATAATATTATAGGCAGACAATCGGCGGTTTGAATTACCAAAGGAACATTTTTCAAATTTGTAATTAAAGCGTCAGTTTCTTTAATGGGATTTTCTTTACTATAAATATTTTTATTAGTTTCGTCTATTTTTACAATATTGTCTTTATGAACTTGATGCATAAAAATAGCTTTCTTCATATCTAAATTAATTTTATTAAAAAAATCAATTTCAATTTCTTTTCTTTTTTCTTCCGTAATTTCAGAAGCCTTTATATTTTGACCTTTAGATGAAGATGCTATAAATATTTCATTTTTATCGTTATTAGAAGGAAAAAAAATATTAATCATTATTTAATCTTTTTTGTTTAATTTAATTTGATTTTCCAATTCTTTAATTTTTTCGGTTAACTGCTTATTTTCTTTTCTTGAATTTTCCATAATATTTTCATACAAAACAAAAAATCTTTGAGCGTATTCAAGTTTATTTTTTAATTTTGTTATCTCTTCTTTATAAACTTCAATTTTTGATAAAAGCAGTTTATTATCTTCTTGTAAATCCGAAATAATATCTTTTTCTTTGTATTCCACTTATCTTATGCCTTTAATTATTTTCTATATACTATATAGTATGTTAATAAAAATCGAATTGTCAAGCGAAAAATTAAAAAAAATCTAAATTTTTGACATTATAATATCGCCCATTTCAGAACATCCGACTTTTTTATATGATAATTCCATATTTTTTGGAATTAAATCTATTGTTCTGTAATTTTCTTCAATAGTTTTATTAACCGCATTTTCAATATCTTCCGCTTCTTCAAATAAATTAAAAGAATATTTAAACATCATAGCTAAAGATAAAATAGCGCCTATTGGATTTGCAATATCTTTTCTAGCGATATCGGGCGCAGAACCATGAATAGGCTCATACATTCCGATAGAATTATCCGACAAACTTGCAGAAGGCGACATTCCAATCGAACCCGTTAACATACTCGCTTCATCAGAAAGTATATCTCCAAACATATTTTCCGTTACGATAATTCCAAATTGCGAAGGATTGGCTATTAATTGCATTGCCGCATTATCGACATACATATCTTTATATTCAATCTCTTTATATTCTTTAGCCAAATCGTTCATAATCTCTCGCCATAATTTTGAAGAATATAAAACATTAGCCTTGTCTACAGAAACAATATTTTTTTTATTTTTTTTAGCCATTTCAAAAGCGACTTTTCCTATTCTTTTTATTTCGTCTTCTCTATAAATCATAATATCGCTTGCCTGCCTAATATTATCGACAGTTTCAAAAGAATGTTTGCCAAAATATATTCCGCCCGTAAGTTCTCTAACTATAATAAAATCTACAAAATCGTTTTCATTTATTTTAAGAGGCGATGCATATTCTAAAGGCTTTAAAATTTTTGTCGGTCTTATATTTGCATAAAGATTCATTTCTTTACGAAGTTTTAATAATCCTCTTTCTGGTCTATTTTCTGGCTCTACATTATCCCATTTATAACCGCCTACCGAACCAAGCAAAACCGCATCCGATTTTAAGCATTTTTCTAAATTTTCGTCAGTTAAAGGAATTCCATATTTATCAATCGAACATCCGCCCATATCGACATATTCCAAATTAAATTTATGCGAATATTTTTTTTCTATTTTCTTTAATATTTCTATAGCTTTTTCAATGATTTCTGGACCTATTCCGTCTCCTTTGATAACCGCAATATTTTTTTCTGTTTTTTTAATTTCTTTATTCATAATAATCAACCATTTTTTATAGAATTCAAAAGCCCGTTTGAGTTTATAATATTTTTAATAAATTCTGGGAAAGGCTCGGATTTATATATTTCGTTTTTTGTAATATTTTTTATTATTCCGTTATCAAAATCAAATTCCACTTCGTCATTATCTTCGATTTTTTTGCTCGCTTCTTCGCATTCTAAAATTGCAAGCCCAATATTGATTGAATTTCTATAAAAAATTCTAGCAAAAGAAGAGGCAATAACGCAAGAAATTCCCGATTCTTTTATCGCTATCGGCGCATGCTCTCTCGAAGAACCGCATCCGAAATTTTCGCCTCCTACAATAATATCGCCTTTTTGGACTTTATTAACAAAATCTTTATCTATATCTTCCATACAATGAGATGCAAGCTCTTTATGATTAGCGGTATTCAAATATCTTGCTGGAATAATGACATCCGTGTCGATATTGTCTCCGTATTTATGAACATAACCTTTAGCTTTCATTTAATTAACTCCTTTTTTAATAAATTATAATAATTATTTTGGCTCGGTTATATAGCCCGTTAATGCGCTATAAGCCGCAGTCGCTGGACTTGCCAAATAAACCTTTGAAGTTTTATCTCCCATTCTTCCGACAAAATTTCTATTCGTAGTCGTAACGGCAACTTCATCATGAGCGAGTATTCCCATATATCCGCCTAAACAAGGTCCGCATGTCGGAGTAGAAACCGCGCATCCCGAATCGATAAATATATCCATATAACCTCTTTTAATGCATTCTTTATAAACTTGTTGAGTGGCTGGAATTATAATGCATCTAACATTTTTAGCTATTTTTTTATCTTTCAAAATATTAGCCGCCGTTTCCATATCTGAAATTCTACCGTTTGTGCATGAACCTATAACTACTTGGTCTATCTTTATATTTTTAAGCTCTTTAACTTCTTTAGTATTTTCGGGCAAATGCGGACATGCAACCGTAGGTTCTATAGAAGATAAATCTATATCTATAATTTTTTCGTAAATCGCATTTTCATCCGCTTTGAATATTTTATAATCTCTACTAACTATATCTTTTAAATAATCTACAGTCTGATTATCGACTTCAAATATTCCATTTTTAGCGCCCGCCTCTATTGCCATATTTGAAATGCATGCTCTATCGTCCATAGTTAAAGAATTAAGTCCTTCTCCCGAAAACTCCATCGATTTATATAAAGCTCCATCAACTCCGATATTTCCAATAATATGAAGTATAACATCTTTACCCGAAACATTATTTTTTAATTTTCCTTTCAAATTAAATTTAATAGCCGAAGGAACTTTAAACCAAACCTCGCCCGTAGCCATAGCCGCCGCCATATCCGTGCTTCCCACTCCCGTAGAAAAAGCCCCAAAAGCTCCATAAGTGCAAGTATGGGAATCCGCTCCTATTATAAGTTCGCCAGGAGCGATTAAACCTTTTTCAGGCAAAAGCGCATGCTCTACTCCCATATCGCCGACATCGTAATAATGTTTTATATCGTATTTATTTGCAAAGTCTCTGCATTGTTTACATTGCTCTGCGGCTTTTATATCTTTATTTGGGGCGAAATGGTCCATAACCAAAGCGATTTTTTCATTATCAAAAACTTTATTAAATCCGTATTTTTCAAATTCGTTAATCGCTACGGGACTCGTTATATCGTTTCCTAATACCAAATCGGTTTTTACTTTTATAAGCTCTCCCGCTTCAACTTTTTCTGCATTGCAATGAGCCGCTAAAATTTTTTGAGTAATAGTCATATTATAATCCTTTTTATAATTTAATTTTTATTTATTATTTTATTATAATTTTATTATAACTTATTTAGGGCATTAACATAAGCTTTTAAACTCGCTTCAATAACATTTGTGCTAACCGCTCTTCCTATAACCATTTTATCTTTTCCGTCCGAAAGTTTTACTATAACCTCTCCCAAAGCGTCCTCTCCTTCGGTAATAGCGTTTATGCTGTAAGTAGTTAATTTCGCTCTGTTTGAAGTTATAGAATCTATCGCGCAAAATGCGGCGTCAATAGGTCCGTTTCCTTTCGCTATTCCTTCGACTACATTATTATCGTTATAAAGTATAGAAACCGCAGCCAAAGAAGAAATATCGCTTCCCGAATTAACTACAAAACTTTTTAAGGAATAAGTCGGATTTTCCATAACGCTACCGCTTCCTATTACCAAAGCCTCAATATCGGAATCTGTGACAATTTTTTTCTTGTCGGCTAAATTCTTAAAACTTATAAAAGCTTCTTCCAAAGTTTTTTTATCAATATCGTATCCTAAAGATTTTACTCTATCCTTAAAAGCATGCTTGCCCGAATGTTTGCCCAAAACCATTTTATTTTGAGGAATTCCTATATCTTCGACATTCATTATCTCATAAGTGCTTCTCTCTTTCAATACGCCATGCTGATGAATTCCCGCTTCATGAGCGAATGCGTTTGAACCGACTATAGCCTTATTAGGAGCGACAACCATACCAGATATTGTAGATAATAATTTTGATATTTTATATATTCTTTTTGTATTTATATTAGTATAAGCGTTATAAAAATCTTTTCTCGTCTTTATTCCCATAACTATCTCTTCCAAGCTCGCATTTCCCGCGCGCTCTCCAATTCCGTTTATAGTGCATTCCACTTGAGTAGCGCCCGCCAAAATTGCAGAAAGAGAATTTGCAGTTCCAAGTCCCAAATCGTCATGGCAATGAACGGATATATCTACTTTATCAATTCCTTTAACATTTTCTTTTAAATATTTTATCAAATCAGCCATTTCGATAGGAGTAGAATAACCGACAGTATCGGGAACATTTATCGTAGTAGCTCCGTTTTCAATAGCGATAGAATAAGCTTTTGCCAAAAATTCTCTATCGCTTCTAGACGCATCTTCTGCGGAAAATTCTATAAAATCAAATTTCTTTTTTGCATAAGAAACAGAATCTTTTATAGCTTTCAATACCTGCTCTCTCGTCATTTCAAGTTTGTGCTTCAAATGAATATCGCTTGTCGCTATAAATATATGGAGCATCGGATGTTTTGCTTCGGATAAAGATTCGTAAGCTCTATCTATATCTTTTTTATTGCATCTAGATAAACTTGCCAATTTTGAATTTTTTACGACTTTGCTAATTTCTTTTATAGCCTTAAAATCATCGTCCGAACAAATTGCAAATCCGCCTTCTATTACATCGACTCCCAATTTATCCAATTCAGAAGCCATCTCCAATTTTTCGTTTAAATTCATTGTGCAGCCTGGCGATTGCTCGCCGTCTCTTAAAGTAGTGTCAAAAATTTTAATCTTTCTCATTTTTAAACCTCGTATATAAAACGATAAATTAAATATTATTTTTTAATCCAACTCATCATTTTTCTTAATTCCGCTCCGACTTTTTCTAATTTATGCTCGCTTTCAACTCTTTTTGTAGCGTTAAATTTTGCTTTTCTTCCCGCGCTAAACTCTTGCATAAACTCGCTTGCGAAAGTTCCGTCCTGAATTTCTCTTAAAACTTTTTTCATTTCTTTTCTCGTCTCTTCCGTTATCATTCTTCTACCCGTTCTATAATCTCCATATTCTGCAGTATTTGAAATTGAATATCTCATCATAGCAAAACCTCCAGAATATATTAAATCGACTATAAGCTTCATTTCATGTATGCATTCAAAATAAGCCATTTCAGGTTCGTATCCAGCTTCAACCAAAGTGTCAAATCCCGCTTTCATAAGCTCGGTAACGCCTCCGCATAAAACCGCTTGCTCTCCGAATAAATCCGTTTCCGTTTCTTCTCTAAAACTCGTTTCTAATATTCCCGCTCTTCCCGCTCCAATTCCGCTTGCATAAGCCAAAGCGTAATCTTTCGCTCTTCCGCTAAAATCTTGATAAACTGCAATTAAACTCGGAACTCCTCTACCTTCCAAATATTGACTTCTAACGGTATGTCCAGGTCCTTTAGGCGCAACCATTATAACATCTATATTTTTTGCAGGAACTACAAATTGAAAATGAATATTAAATCCATGAGCGAACATTAATATATTTCCTTCTTTCATATAAGGCGCGACTTGATTGTTATATATGTCGGCTGAAACTTCGTCAGGAACAAGCATCATAACAATATCCGCAGATTTCGCGGCTTCTTCAACTTCCATAACTTTTAATCCCGCTTCTTCAGCTTTCTTAAAATTAGCGCTTTCTTTTCTTAATCCTACTATAACTTTAACGCCGCTTTCTTTTAAGTTTTGAGCATGCGCATGTCCTTGACTTCCAAATCCCATTATGGCTACGGTTTTATTGTCTAATAGCCCTAAATTACAATCGGCGTCATAATATTTTTTTATCATTTTAATTCTCCTTGTATTAAAATATTTTTAAATTTTTTATTTTTTATCTATAATTATTATTAATTAATTTAATCAATAATTATCGGTTAAATCAATAGTTGGAATTTTATCTCCTCGCTCCATCGCAGTTATTCCCGTTCTCGATAATTCTAAAATATTAAATTCCGAAATTTCTTTTAAATAATTATCTATAGTTTCGGGTTTATCGGTAAATTCGGTTATAATACCGCCTGAAAATTCATCCGTAATTTTAGCTTTGTATTTATCAATTATATCATATAGCTCATTTTTTTTAGAATCTTCTACGGCTATTTTTAATAATAATAAATCTCTTTCAATAATATTTTCATTATCAAGCAAAAATACAGAATGAATCTCTATCAATTTTAATGTTTGTTTAATTATTTGAGAAATTTGAGATTCGTCTCCTTCCGTTACTATTGTCATTCTCGCAATATTTGTATAACAAGTAGCCGAACAAGTTATACTCAATATATTAAATCCTCTCTGACTAAATAAAAGGCAAACTCTTGTAAGAACGCCCGAGCTATTGTCTACAAATAAAACCAAAATTCTTTTCTTCATTTTTTAACCTCTTTAAATCTTTAATTTAATATAATGTCTTCAACAGTTCCGCCTGATGGAATCATAGGCAAAACTTTTAAATCTTTATCTATTATGCATTCTATCCAAACGGGAACTTTTTCTTTTAAGGCGCTATCAAATGCTTTTTCAAATTCTTCTAAAGTTTCGCATCTGAATCCTTTAGCTCCAAAACCTTCTGCAACTTTTATATAATCTATTTTTTTATTCATATCCGTGCTTGAATATCTCTCTTCGTAAAAAACATTTTGCCATTGTCTAACCATACCTAATGTATTGTTATTAAATATTACGGAAATTATAGGTAATTTATATTCTATAGCCGTAGCGACTTCATTTAAATTCATATAAAAAGAACCGTCTCCCGTTAAATGAACAACATGCCTTTCAGGTTTCGCAATTTTAGCGCCAATAGAAGCTCCATAACCAAATCCCATAGTTCCAAGTCCTCCGCTCGTTATAAAACTTCTTGGTTTTGTATGATGAAGATATTGAACCGCCCACATTTGATGCTGTCCGACATCGGTTACATATATTACATTATCCTCGCATTTATAACCGATTGATTCTATAATATTTTTAGGATGAAATATATTGTCTTTGGAATATTTTTTTGTATTATTTTCTTCTTCTTTCATTTTTAAACTTGATAATTTTGAAACCCATTCGTCATTATTTAATCTATTAATCAATTTTGAAAATTTATCTAATACATCGTCAATATCTCCTATTATGCTATAATCTACTTTAACATTTTTATTAACTTCGCTTCCGTCTATATCTATATGCACTTTTTTAGCGTTATTTCCAAATTTTGAAGTATTGAGGGCTACTCTATCGCTGAATCTCGTCCCTATAGCCAATATTAAATCGGCTTCGTTTATAACTTTATTTGCAGTTTCGCTTCCATGCATTCCTAATAAACCGATATTAAGAGGCTCGTTATATCCTAATGTTCCAGCTCCCATTATCGTATGAACGGACGGAATATTTGTATTAATCATAAACTTTCTTAATTTATCGCTAGAATCTTTAGCTCCGCCTCCGAAATATATAATAGGTTTTTTAGACTGATTTATTAATTTTGCAACATTTTCTATAACGCTTTCGTCTTCTTTAGTTATTTTTGGATTTTTTAATTTAATTTTTTCTTTAGGTATAAAATCGGTAATATCGGCGGTTATATTTTTAGGAACATCGATTAAAACGGGTCCCTTTCTTCCCGAATTCGCTATTATAAAAGCTTTTCTTATTGTCTCGGCTAAATCTTCTATTTTTCTAACGACAAAATTATGCTTCGTAATAGTCATAGTAATTCCCGCAATATAAACCTCTTGAAAACTATCTTTACCCATTAAACTTATTGGAACATTTCCCGTTATCGCCACAATCGGAACGCTATCCATATAAGCCGTTGCTAAAGGCGTAACTAAATTTGTAGCTCCAGGTCCACTTGTCGCTAATATTACTCCCGTTTTTCCGCTAACTCTCGCATATCCGTCAGCCGCATGTCCAGCGCCGCATTCATCAACAGGCATTATATGATTTAATTTATCTCTATATTTATAAAGCGCATCGTATATATTCAATACCGCTCCTCCAGGATAGCCAAATATTGTGTCTACTCCTTGCTCTATTAAAACTTCCATAATTATTTCAGAACCGTTTAATTTCATTTTAAAACTCCTTATTAAAAAATTGCATTAATTTTAAAATATTATATTTTGTATAATATTTAAATTTTATTTTTATAAATTATTTTTATTTATTACAGAATATTAATTAGAATAGATAAGAGAATGTTAAGAATATTATTTTGATTTCTTTTATTATTATATTTTTTAGAATAATTAAACGAATAAGAATAACTTATTTCGTTTGATGCATGAAACTTGTTCATTTTTCTTCTCCTATTTTTTTATTTATTTAGTTTTAATTTTAAAGAAATTATAACATTTTTTAAAATAAATTGCAATACTTTAATTAAATTTTTTTTAATTATAAATTAGAATAGTTTGAAAAAAAGTATTGACATAATGCCTATATATAGTATAATAATCTATACTAAATATACAAGGAGAATTAATTATGACAGAATTAACAGACAAACAAAAAGACATACTCAATTTTTTGAGAAAATTTACAGCCGAAAATGGATACCCCCCAACCGTAAAAGAAGTGATGGCGAAATTTAATTTTGCATCTCCTACTGCGGTGACTACTCATTTAACAGCATTAGAAAAAAAAGGATTCGTTAAGAAAACTGGAAACAGAGCGAGAGGAAGTGTGCCTGTAAACATATTGAAAAATAATGATACGATAAATATTCCTTTATTATCTAATGAAATGAAATCTGGATTATTAATGGATGTTGCAAATGAAACTATTGAAGAAACTTTTTCTTTGCCAAAATCAATAGCTCAAAAAGAAAATAATTTTCTTATAAAAGTTGTGGGCGATTCTATGATAGGCGCTCATATAAAAGAAGGAGATATGGTTTTAGTTAATCCCGATAATATCGAACTTAATAACGGAGATATAGTCGCAGCTAAAATAGACAATAAAGGAAACGAAGAAATAACGATTAAAAGATTTTTTAAAGAAAATGATTCTATAAAACTTATATCAGAAAATATAAATTATCCTACTATTGAAAAAGAAAAAATATCAATAATTGGTAAGGTTGTAGGATTGATAAGATTAAAAATATAAATAATTATATATTTAATTAAAATTATATATCTTTATTAAAGTTTATAAATTGATAGGTAAAAATTCCTTTTATTTTTTTGAAAGAAGCAAAAAGTTTTATATTATTTTTTATGCAATGATAGGCTAAAAGCTATCTTCTATAAGGACGCCTATGAAAAATGAAGCGGGTAGAAGAAAAGCAATCTCTTTCTCTATTATTTTGAACGAAGTGAAGTAATATACTTTTAATAAATTACTTCAACTTTATTTTAAAATAAAAAGAATTAGGAATTAAAAATTTTTTAATAATTTATACAATTTATAACCTAATAAATATCGGTTAATTAAACATAAAAATTAAAAATATTTCTAATTTTTTTTATTGCTAATATTTAAATATGTATGAAATGTATTATTAAACTATATTAA
>ERZ857984.1557-NODE-1557-length-17856-cov-5.608674_pt1 | contig 17856 bp, 16 predicted proteins | sample MGYA00519914_ERZ857984 | MGnify/ENA primary metagenome ERZ857984 (study PRJEB31778, sample SAMEA3449417) | human gut metagenome | biome: human gut; feature: human-associated habitat; material: faeces | place: United Kingdom | collected 2010/2012 ... | reverse complement strand
GATTAATTATACATAAAATTAAAAAAAATGTCAAATTCATTAATCGATTTTTTATTTATATATTTAATTTATCGGATTACAATTTTATAAGTTTAAACTCAAATTATAATAATTTTGATAAATTCAATATTAATTATAATTCCAATAAATTTATTTTTTAATCTATTAATAAGATAACAAACTTTTTAAAAAAGTCAAGTATTTTTTTTTATTTAAATTTACTTTTCAATTAATTATATATGATAATGATAATAAATAATTTTAAAAAGTCAAGTAATAAATTTATAATTTTTGACTTTCTTTATAGTAAAATATCGGCTTTTGTATTGATAAATTTTAATTTTTATAAAAATATATATAAAATGATAAAATTAAATAAATCAATATAAACTTAAATCAAACATATATGATTATAAAAAATAAGTCAAGTAAAATTTTATATAATTTTTTTTATTACCAATTTATTATTAATAAAGTTAATTTTAAAATAGAATTTTATTAATTTTGGATTGCCACGCCTCACTTCGTTCGGCTTGCAATAACAATTATTAATAAAACTAGATTAAAAAAATAGCATTAAATCAAAATAAATTATTATAAATACTATTCACTTAACCAATTAAACTATTGCAAAAAATCTTGTCATTGTGGAGCTACTGTCGAGGCTTAAAAATCCAAAAAATATAAATAATCGTCAGAATCTTCCTCTTTCATCTCTTTAGCGGAAATTATTTCGATATTAACATTTTTTCTTTTAGCCGTTATCGTGTTTAATTCTAAATTCGCTCTTCCTATAACTTTTGGTTTTGCATCCGTTATGACAACAATAACTCTGTTTTCGTTTTGAAATTCAAATTTTTCCAAAGCCTGCTGAATCGCTTCATACATTGGCTCCGCTTTATCGCCTCCGCCGTCCGCGTAAAAATATTTTGCCTCTCTTTCTATCTCTTCTATATTATTATTAAACTCTATTTTTTTAGTTAAATATTTATCTTTAGTATCTCTATAAAGCATAAAACCGATTCTTGAATTTTCATTTTTTGAAATTATATTTTTTGAAATTGTTTTTATCTCGCTTTTTATCGCTCTTAAATACGGCTTCATACTTCCCGTAGTGTCTATAACCATAATTAAATCGACAGGATTCCCGTTATTATATTTGTCAATTATTTTATGAATATTAGCTTTTAAATCGTTGTCGTCTTGAACGGAAGTATTTTTTATTTTCTCGACATTATTAATAGATTTTAAAGTATTATCTATCTCTTCGTTATAAGAGTTTTTTTTTTCAATCTCTCTTTCAATATTATTGTTTATATTTCTATGAACTATCATTTCATTTGTATTTAATTCAATAATATTATCTTCTTTTTTTGGCGTTTCCTCTATTTTTGGCATAGGCTCTATTGTTTTTGTATTATCTATTATCTGTTTATTTGTAGATTCTATAATATAATCGATTGGATAGGTAAAAGTTTCCCGATTATTATTAAATACATTAAAAGATAAATATCTATCGTTAGGCATTTCTTTAAAATAAGCTTTTATATAAAGTTTTTTTCCTATCTCTCTATTATAAGTATCTTCTAAAATTATGGCGCTTCCGTCAACATTAATAGTATTTCCGTAAGTAGTTTTTATTAATTTATATGCTTCGTTTGTTTTTCCATCTCTCACATAAAAAGCGTATCTTCCGTTATTTGCTCCCGAATAATATAAATAAAAAGCGTATAAATCTCCTTCTCTTTCGACATTTCTTAAAGATATTATTGGATTTGTTCTATCGTTATTTATTTTTAATGCAATTTCGCTTTCTGATAAAATATTTCCGTCAATATCGTAAGATTCAAAAATTAAATTTATATTATTTCTTAATTTAATTTGAATGTTATTATGTAAATGTAAAGTTTCGGGTAAATAGGTTTCAAAGACATATCCTAAATTATCATGAACTGAAGTATTATTAATATTTATTAAAGAATTATTTGCATACAAATAAGAATAAGAACCGTCTTCAAGTTTATATTTTAATTTTAATCCCGCGGTTTCGCTATTTTTCTGTATATATATATGATAGCCCATTTCTAATTTATTTACTTCAATATTATTCTGATTTATAATATTAAAATTTTGAGCATATAAATTTGCAAATACTAAATATAAAAGAATAAAAGAATATTTTAACTGTCTCATTGTTATACCTCTTAAAATTATTATCGGTTATGCATGCCATAAATTTGCATTATTATGTTAATAAAATTAAAGAAAAATAATTTAAAATTTAATCAATTAAAACTTGATTTTTTATTTAAGGAACATTTATATTTGAAAGCAATTCTTCTATAATCATATCGCTATTTATATTTTCCGCTTGCGCTTCATAACTTATACTAATTCTATGCCTTAAAACTTCGTAAGCTACATTTCTTATATCTTCGGGCATAACGAAAGCTCTTCCATGCATCATTGCGTTTGCCTTTGCCGCTTTTGTTAAATATATTCCCGCTCTTGGCGATGCGCCATAATCAATATATTCGCTTTTAAGGTTATAATCGCTTGGGTTTCTTGTGCTATCAATTATATTTATAATATAGTCTAATAATCTTTCTTCAATGTGAATTTGATTTGCAAGTTTTCTTAATTTTTCTATAGTTTCTATTGTAGTTATTGAATTTGTAGCTAAAGGTTTTGAAGAAGACATATTTTTTATTATTGTTTTCTCTTCGCTTTTACGCGGATATTTCACTATAACTTTTAACATAAATCTATCTACTTGAGCTTCAGGCAGAGGATAAGTGCCTTCTTGTTCTATCGGGTTTTGAGTTGCAAGAACTAAAAATACATCGGGAAGTTTATAAGTTTTATCGCCAATAGTCACTTGATGCTCTTCCATTGCTTCTAATAATGCGGATTGCACTTTTGCAGGCGAGCGATTTATTTCATCCGCTAATATTATATTGGCAAAAATCGGTCCTTGTTTTGGTAAAAATACAGAATTCTTAATATCGTAAATTTCCGTTCCTATTATATCGGCGGGAAGCAAATCGGGAGTGAATTGAATTCTTTTATAAGAAGCGTCAATAGTTCCCGCTAAAGATTTTACGGTTAGAGTTTTTGCAAGTCCAGGAACTCCTTCAAGTAAAACATGTCCATCGCATATAATTCCTAAAAGAAGTTTATCAATCATATTTACTTGTCCGATTATAACTTTTTTAATTTCGTCTTTAATAGCGTTTATAACATCCAAAGCCGCGTTTGCAGCTTCTGAAATCGCTTTTAACTCTTTTGCTTCGCTCATATTTTATTTTTCTCCGTTTTTTATTTTAGATAATTTTTTAGATTTTATATGTTTATAAGTTAAAAATACGATTAATATTAATATTAAATATTCTATTATCGTAATGATTAAAAAATAATTTCCAAAAACTCTTATTTTATATCCTCTTAAAGGCTCTTCTTTAGGAATTAAATTATTTCCGTTTCTTATCTCATAATATTGCGCTTCAAGTTCGGGAATTTTTAATTTTCCTTTTCGTATTGGTTTAAGAGTATATATTATTTTATATTTTGAAATCGCTTCGTTATTTTCTTTAGCCGATAATTCCGATTCAATTTCTTTTTTTATAACCTTAAAATCGCTTATAGCGTTTTCGTTTAATCCTTCCGCTTTAAATGTTTCCGAATCGCCTATAAACTCCAAAGAATATTTTATTGTTTGCCATTTATATATATTTTTTTTATTTATTTTTCCTTCGACTATGACTAAAGGATATAGAATATTGGCAAATATAATTAAAATTAAAAAAACATAATATTTCATTTGGATAGATTATACAGAAAACTAAAAAAAATTCAATGATTATTATAAAAATATATAATTATCTTAAATTATAATTAAATATTTATTGACAAATATCAACTATTTTGATATAACTTTAATAAATATTTAAAATATTAAAAACGAGGTAATCATTATGAAGAAAGTATTATTTATATTATTAACTTTAACATTATTTTCATGTTCTGATAAAAAATCAAACGAGATAATAAGAGTGAGCGTTGGAGCAGAACCTCAAAGTATAGACCCTTCTTTTTTATCGGCTGTTGATAGTATGATTTATGCCGTTCATATATTTGAAGGACTTACGACTAAAGATAAAAATAATAATGTTGTCGGAGGAGTTGCGGAAAGTTGGGAAATATCCGAAGACGGTTTAAGTATAATATTTAATTTAAGAGATAATGCAAAATGGAGCGATGGAAAACCCGTTACAGCGGACGAATTTGTTTATTCTTTTAGAAGACTTTCAAATCCAAAAACGGCGTCTTCTTATAGCTTTTTAATCTCGCCCGTAAAAAACGCGGATAAAATAATGGCTGGAAAATTAAATATAGAAGAGCTTGGAATAGAAGCGATTGACGATAAAACTCTTATTATAAAATTTGAAAATCCTACCGCTTATTTTTTAGAGCTTGCTTGTATTCCGATATTCTCTCCTCTTCGTAAGGAATTTATTGAAGGAAACGATAATTGGACTTTCTCGCCCGACACATATATAGGAAACGGTCCTTATAAAATGATAGGCAGAAAACCCGATGAAATTATATCTTTAGAAATAAACGAAAATTATTGGAATAAAGATTCTATAAAAGCTAATAGAATAGATTTTATTATGTTTTCCGATTTGTCTACGGCTTATGCGGCTTTAAAAGAAGGTTCTTTACTTTATTCTTCAAGAATACCAAATAGCGATATAGACACTTTAAGAAAAGAAGGATATTTAATAACGACTCCTTCGCTTGGCACTTCTTATTACGCTTTAAATAATACGAATTCGGTTTTGAAAGATAAAAGAGTTCGCAGAGCTTTATCGCTTGCTATAGACAGAAATTATATAGTTGAAAATATTACAAAAGGCGGAGAAAAACCCGCAATAGCTTTCGTGCCTTACGGACTTAAAGATATAAACGGAGATTTTAGAGAAAACGGAATTAAATATTTTAGCGCAGATAAAGAAGATTATAAAAATAATATCGAAGAAGCTAAAAATCTTTTAACTCAAGCGGGCTATCCTAACGGCGCAAATTTTCCCGTGTTAGAGTTTAAAACTAATCCAGGTTCGGGCGTTATTATAGCGGAAGCCGTTCAGCAAATGTGGAAAGAAAATTTAAACATTGATATGATTATAGTTCAAGAAGATTGGGCGGTATTTCAAAAGAATAGACAAACTAAACATTATGTTTTATGCCGCGCCGATTGGATAGGCGATTATTTAGACCCTATGACTTTTCTTCAATTATTTACGATTAACGGAGCGGGCAATAGAGTTGGCTATAGCAATGTCAATTATGATAAACTTATTTTAGAAGCGCAATCCACTATGGATAATAATATAAGAATGGCTAATATGCATAAGGCTGAAGATATGCTTATAGGCGAGGATATGGCTTTAATTCCATTATATCATTATACGGCGTCTTCTATGCAAAATCCTAAATTGAAAGATATTTTTGTTGATACTTTGGAGATAAGAAGATTTTTTTATTCGTATATTAAATAATATTTTTTAATTTATTATTAAGAGAATAAAATTTATGATAAGCATAAAAAGACGCAGACAAATAAAATTTATAATAACATTATCTATAATATTATTAATTATAATATCCGCTATTCTTATATATGGATTTTATCCTTATGGTTTGCATAAAAAATATATGCATAAAGTAAAAATGCCTAAAGATAGCATAGTTTATATAAGCGCGAAAAATTTGAATAATAATTTATTAAACGAAATAAAAATATCCGATTTTTTACAAACTTTTAATAATTTAAAAAACAATTCTAATTTGTCCGCTAAAATAATTTCGTCTATTTTAAATAAAAGAAATTTCTCGATATTGTTATGGCATTATAATAATAATTTTGAAAATTCTGAATTATTTTATTTTTTAGATACTGGAAAATTGATAAATATTTTTGCAAATAATTTTTTAAATATAAAAAAATTAAATATTGGCAAAATAGAATACGATATAAATAAAATTAATTATGACGGAATGAAATTTTTTATTGTAGGAAACGATAAACCTTTTTTATATTTTGCATTTTATAACGGACTTTTAATTATAACTAAAAATTATATAAACTTAAAAAAGATAATTTATTTTTTAAGCTCGAAAACGAATACATTAAAAGAAATTAATATTTTAAATCAAATTCCTATTTCTTATAATTCCGATATTTCATTTTATATTAATAAAAATTTATTTGATTTGCCAAATATAAATAATTTCGCTTTGTTTAATATTTTGCAATATTTTAAAAAAGATATATACGGAGCGATTAAATTAAAAGAAGATAATATTAAATTAAATATTTTTATTGATTATAAAAAAGAAGATATTGACATTCTTACTCTCTATACTTTGAAAGGACTTAATAATATTCCGATTAAAATTTTCAATTATAACAATAGCGTTATAAAAAATGCGATTGTGAAATCAAATTATATTAATATTGATATTGATTTAAAATAAAGAATTAATATTCAAATCTTTTATATATTAAATAAGATTAAATAATATTAAATAATTTAGAAAATAAGCATATTTCCGATATTAAATTATAATAATTACTTTAAGGCTATATATCTATGAAAGAAGCAAATAAAGATTATCTACATTTTGATAACGATATTATACAAAAAGGCATCGCTAATAATTTAATTTCTTTTAATAATGAAAATACAAGAATTATTTATAATGCCAAAACTGAAAAAAGTTATAATTATAAGGACCCTGAAGAAAAAATTCGCGCTTCGGTTTTTATAAAGTTAGTTGTAGATTTTGGTTATAACGCTAAAGATATTGATTTTGAGGTTAGAGTTCCAAGAAGAACGCCCGAAGATTTAGCCGATATAGTAGTTTACGAAAAAGGAAAAGATACGCAGCCTTATTTGGTAGTAGAATGCAAGAAAGACGGAATTTCGGACAGCCAATTTGAGCAGGCAATAGAACAGGTTTTTGGAAATGCAAACAGTTTGGGCACTAAATATTCATGGGTTGTCGCTGGAAATACGGACACGGCTTTTGATGTTAAAAATTTCAACTCTATGGAAAGAGAGAAAAATGTTATATCTCAAATTCCCGTTTCTTATGGACAAGCTCCGAAATATAGATTTAAAAAAGAAAAGAAGAGTTCTAAAGAAAATAGAAATTCTTTAAAAATAGTTTCGAGGGAAGAGTTAATTAAAACTTTGGAAAAATGTCATGATACGGTTTGGCAAGGCGGAAAACTCAATCCTTCGGATGCATTTGACGAAGTTTCTAAAATACTTTTTTGTAAATTGCAAGACGAAAAGAAAACAGCGGTTAGTGAATTTTATAAATTTCAAGTAGGAACGCATGAAGAAAGTTCGGATATAGCCGAAAGAATTCATGGCATTTATAAAGAAGGCAAAGAACAAGACCCAAATGTATTTTCTGAAAATATAAAACTTGAAGACGATATAATTTATAAAACGGTAGAACATTTACAAAGCATTAATATAAATAAAACCGATTTAGACAGCAAAGGAGTGGCTTTTGAAAGATTTATGGGCGATTTTTTCAAAGGCAAAATGGGACAATATTTTACGCCAAGAAATATAGTAGATTTTTGCGTGAAGATGCTTTTTATAAAACAAAATGAAAGAGTTCTTGACCCTGCTTGCGGTAGCGGCGGCTTTTTGCTTCATGCTATGGATTTGATAAGAAAGAAAGCGGAAGAAGATTACGAAGAAGAAAAAGAAATTTATTCATATTGGCATGATTTCGCTTCAAAAAATCTTTTCGGAATAGAGATAAACGAACAAATTGCAAGAGTTTGCAAAATGAATATGATTATTCATGATGACGGACATACAAATATAATATCTGCAGATTCTTTGGATAATATAGAAAAACATACAAAAATAAATTCTCAATTTAAAAAAGAAAATTTCGACATTATTTTAACCAATCCGCCATTTGGAGCGAAAGTTTTAATAAACGAAAAGAAATATTTAAAAGATTACCAATTAGGTTTGAATAACGGAAAAGAGCGAGCGGCTCAAAGCACGGAAGTTTTATTTATTGAAAGATGTTTTGAATATTTGAAAGAAGGCGGCAGAATGGCGATAGTTTTACCCGATGGCATTCTTACAAACGCGACTCTTCAATATGTTAGAGATTTTATTATGAATAATTTTAAAATAAACGCCATAGTTAGCATTCCTCAAACGGCTTTTTCTCATTATGGAGCGGGCGTAAAATGTTCTCTTTTATTTTTAACAAAATCTACGAAAAATAAAGAAGATTACGATATATTTATGGCTCAAGCGGAATATGTCGGCTATGACGCTACGGGACGAGAAATAGAACAAAACGACTTAAACGAAATTTTTAACAATTATAAAAATTTTATCGAAAAAAAAAACTTTAAATTAAATGATAAATGTTTTTTAATAAAATTTAATAGCATAAAATCAAATAAAAGAATTGACGCAGGATTTAATAAAAATCCGTATAATTTAGTATCTAAATATTCTATAGTAAAATTAAAAGATTGTATTTTAAATAAAGGAACTTACGGAGCAAATGAGCCATCAATACCTTATAATGAAGGCGATATTCGTTATATTAGAATTTCGGATATTGACGAAAATGGAAATTTAAAAAAATATTGGTTTCCTAACAATGATAATTATCTTGATGGTTATGATTTGCCAGTTAATGCGGAAGGTTCTCGTATTTTCCCAGAATATAAGGACTTTAATGATTTTTACAATCATAATAAATAGAAAATAAGGAGGTTATTATGTTTTACTAAAGTTTTATAAAAAAAAATAAATAAAAACAATACAACCAAAAAAATTAAAATTAAAAATGCGAAAACAATGAAAAGAACAAAAATAACTTTAATTTTAACTATTATCGCAATTATAATATTTTCTTGCGGTAAATCGAACGCGTAACTTAAAAACGAATTTATCAATCTTACGAAAGATAAAATATTTTTAAGAGGATATGATAGGGATAATAAAAAGAATATAATTTATACTTTTGATGAAAATGGAAATATTATAGACGATAAGAATGAAATAAAATATTATTACGATAGCGCCAAAAATGATAATAAATTTTATTTCTATTCATTTAGAGAAGATAATGGTGGAATTATTACCAATTATACTGGATTTATAATTAGTAGTAATATTGTAAAAGAAATGTTTCATCAATATATACTTGAAGAAGTCGGAGAGGACAAAGAAACATATTATTATACTAAAAATGTAAAAAATAAAAAAGAATTGCAAAAATTATATTCTAAAGAAGGTTCTTATACAGTAGGCATATTATTTAATAAAGAAGAATATAATGATTATAAAAATAGAATAAAAACTTATAAATACTCCGATTTTTTTTGGGACTTTTGAATCGGAAGATAAAAAGTTTTTTATAAATTTATCGCAAGATAAAAATATAAGAAAATAAATAACATTAATGTATATTTTATGCTTTATAATTTATATACTTCTGATTATACTAATGAATATAACCCTATATATGAAAGATATTACTACAGAGGTATTTTTTATAAAAATGGTATTATATATAGCGAAGAAATAATAGACGGCGAAGATTGGATGCCTATATTTGATTTTATTATTATAGATAAAGATACTATATTATCTGTAATTAGTGATTATCTATATAGCTATAACTACAACAATTATTCGGGTTTCTTAAAAGAAAAAAATAATTACAAATTAAAGAAAAATTATGGAACAAATAAAATGAAAAAGTATTTAATTTTATTTGTTATAACGACATTTTTAGCGTCCTGTTTTGCTGAAAATGAAAATATAGATATGGTGAAAAACGGTTCTTTTAATAAATATCCAAATGTAACCATTGGCGAAGTAGTAGATACGGTATTTGATAAGGTTAAATGGGAAGCCATAATAGGCGAAGATGGAAACAAGTATGTAAATATGTGTGGGTATTTATTAGACGGTTCAAAAGCCTTATTTCAATTTAGAATAATATATGATAGCTCGTGGCGTTTACATGCTCTGGAGCTTGACGATGAACCAAGCGATATAAATATTGTGGATAGCTTATATTATATGTATGTAGAGATGACAGAATGACAAAAAGGCAGTAAATAATATAATTAAAATTAATGAAAATATTTATTAGTGGCGGTTTGATAACTGCCTCTTATTTATACAATGAAAAATATATTACAAATAGCGGCTATTTTATTTTTAATTTAAAAACACAAAGGCGTTATTATTAAGCGTTAGATTTATTGTAATTGTAATAAAAATAACAAATTTGTATTAATTTAAATATGATTTAAAAAATATTCTATAATAGTTTTATAATTTTTATCCCAATTTTTAGTATCTGGAATAGTCTTATTAGTTAAATAAAGTTTAATTGTATCTAATTCTAATAGTTCTTTAGGATTTATTTGAGACTTTAAATCTTGACACAAATTATTTAAAATTTCTAAAGAAGCATTTTTTCTAATATCCAAATATTTATTTTGTTTTTTTAGTTCCGATACCTTATATTCACAATCTTTTATTAATCCCGCAATATATTTATCATTATTTGATGATTTTGCAACAAATTTTTCTATTTCACTAAGTAAATTTAGCACAACTTTAAGTTTATTATCGTCAAACATCTATAACACCAAATTTTCTGTAGAATAACTCATCCAATTATGAAATAATAGCTCAGAAAATCTTTTATCTTTATCTTCTTTATCCCTATAAAAAGAATCACCTTTCTCTACTTTTATTATACCATCTTTTTCTTTATATAGGTATGAAAGATTATTTAAGTCTTTTAATACCTTCCATTCTATTAAAAAATCAATAACTAAAGGATTATGACCTACAAATATTATTTGATTGTTACCATCTATTTTATTCATTTCTTCTAACCAAAATGATAATATTAGAGGATGAAAATGAGTATCTATTTCATCCATTAGTATAATCAATGGTTCTTTTTTGGCATGTATAAATATAGAACTCATAAGTATAGTTTTTCTTGTTCCAGAAGACTCGTCTATAAACTTACGCTTCTCATTATTATGATGGCATAAAATTTCATTTTTATTAGATATGGATAAATCTGTTATAGTTGGGTCTGCTAATTTAGATAATCTTAATATTTCATTTTTTATGCCATTATCTTTTCGAATATGATTTAACAAATCTTCATCCTTAAACTCTTTTAAATCTTCATTTATAATAATATTAATTTGTTCAACAAAATTAAATAACGCATTTATAGTATCGTGCAACCCAATTTTTATAGAAAATAAAAAACTTGAAAAGGTATTATTATTTAGTTTTATTTGTTTTATAAAAACATCAATCAAGTCTTTATTTTTAAAAATGTTAGATATACTTATTTCATTAAAATTTTTTTGAAAAATTATTAAATTTTCCTTATCCTTAAATTTTAAAGCCGTATATTTTTCAGAGATAATAGATTTATTATCTACTGATAATTCATAAAGAAATATATTATTTTCAACATCCGAAAATTTAATCTTAATGGATACAGGCTTTTTTTTATCATTGGGCTGAAATAAAACAGGGGATTTATTAATACCCATATTTTCTTTTATCATTTTTATACTATAAAATAAACATCTTAGCATGTTTGTCTTACCTGAAGAATTAGCTCCAAAAATAGCGCTTATATTATTAGCAAAATCAAAGGTTATATTTTCTTTATAACATCTAAAATTGTCTATTGAGAATTCTAATAACATTATATTTACCTACAATCATTAGCTTATTTTATTATAATAATATATTAAATATATTTCAATGTCAATATTAATTATCGAAAATAATATTCTCAACTTTATTAATAAGTGTAAAGTTATTTTTTATTTTCTGAATAATATATTTTTTATAAATTCATCTTCATTAAAACTTTTATCTTTACCTGTATTTATTTTAAAATACTTCAGCGTTTTCAATTACTAATATCATAATATCTCCTAATTTTTTATAATCTTATTATATAATGAATTTAATAAAAAACAAATTATTAAAATATATTTTATAAACTAAAAAACTATAAAATCTAAACGAAGTTGTTTTTCGATTATACATGCAGGCTCGTCAATTATATATATAATTATTTATATATCAATAAAAAATCTTAATAAATTTTTAATTCTTGCTTTAAGCTCGTTTTGTCCTACGGGTTTTTTTACATAATCGCATGCGCCTTTTTCCAAACCGCTAACTACATCATCTTCGTTATATTTTTTAGTTATAATTATTATAAGAGCGGTTCTTAATTTAATTTCTTTTTTTATTTCGTCTATGATATAAAAATAATCTTTGTCTTCGGAAAGATTTATATCCATTAAAATTATATCGGGAGAGATTTTTTTTAATTCTCTTAAAGGTTTAATTAAATTAGATACGCATTCTATATCGTAATCGCCTTTAAGCCATTCTATATAATTTTTTCTTGTAATAACCGTAGGCTCGATTATTGCAATTTTATATTTTGATGATTTTCTTTTTAATTTTATTCTTTTATCTCTTTTGTTTAACGCTAAAAAAATTTTTAAATCGATATATCTTATTCTATATCTTTTTCCAGGCGTTACATCCGCTTTAAGTCCATAATTTATAATCCAATAATTTATCGTAGTTCTAGATACTCCGACTACTTTCGCAGCTTCTATTGTCGATAAAAAATCTTCGTCTTCAAATATAATTTCTTCATTATTCATAATCAATGCCTTAATTGTAAAAAGATATTATATAATTTAAATTTTGTCAAACTTAATTTTTTAATATTAATTTCAATATAATTTATATTAAATAAAAAAATTGTTAATTCTATATTATATCGCTTGCTATATTTTATTATATAATATACAATATATCGACATTAAAAAATTATTTTTTGGAGGATACAATTATGACTGATAAAAAAATTGATATATTTGAAAATTATCCCGTATATAAATCTTTAATTTCTTTAGCGATGCCAACTATATTGGGCATGCTTGTGAATGTGTTTTATAATATGGTTGACACTTTTTTTGTAGGGCAGACGGGAGATCCAAATCAAGTGGCGGCGGTTTCTCTAACTATGCCGATTTATTTGCTTTTAATGGCTTTCGGAAATATTTTTGGAATTGGAGGAGCTTCCTACATTTCAAGGAATTTGGGAGCTAAACAGTTTGATAAAGTAAAACAAATTTCATCTTTCGGATTTTACGCGAGTATTATTGTCGGATTTATAAGTATGGCTTTATTTTTAATCTTTATGCCTTTTATATTAAAAATATCGGGAGCGAGCGAAAATACTTATCAATTTGCAAAAGATTATTTAATAATCGTAGGAATTGGAGCGCCTTTCGTAGTTAGTCAAATGGCTATGGGGCAAATAGTTCGTTCTGAAGGAGCTTCAAAAGAGGCAATGATTGGTATGATGATTGGAACTGTCGTAAATATAGTTTTGGACCCGATAATGATACTTTATATGAATATGGGAGTCGCTGGAGCTGCGCTTGCCACAATAATAGGAAATGCATGTTCCACCGTTTATTATATTTGGCATATTTTAAGAAAAAAATCTTTTCTTTCGATAAGTTTTAAAGATTTTTCTATGCAATCGGATATATTAAAAAATGTATTCGCTATAGGAATTCCCGTTTCAATAAACAATATTTTAATGAGCGCTTCAAATATTCTTATAAATAATTATGCGGCTGGATTTGGCGATAATGTGGTAGCGGGACTTGGAGTCGCTCAAAGATTATTTACGCTCGTTATTTTAGTTTTTATCGGATTAGGACAAGGAATACAGCCTTTTATAGGATATAATTTCGCCTCTAAAAATTATAAGAGAATGAACGCTTCTATAAAACTTTCTTGTTTGGTAAGCGTCATAACGGGAATAATTTTACTTATTCTATCTTTTATATTTTCAAATCAGTCGGTTAGACTATTTATAGATAACGAAGAGGTAATAAACTACGGAGTTAAATTCTTAATAGCATGTTATTCTGTAGCCCCGATTGTAGGATTTCAATTTATATTTATGTCGACTTTTCAGGCTTTGGGAAAGGCTATTCCTTCTTTATTTCTTTCGTTGAGTAGACAGGGAATTGCTTTTATACCCGTTATAATATTAGGGACAAAATTATTTGGCATAAATGGAATTGTGTGGGCGCAACCTATAGCGGATTTAGTTTCGGTTATTTTAGCTTCTTCAATGTATATTTATATTTACAGAAAAATGAAAAAGCAGGGATTAAAAGAAGATAACGGTAAATTAAAAAAAGACGATATTAAAGAAATGGATAAATCGCATAATGATAATATTTCCATTAAAAAAGAACATGCATTTAATGAGACTAATTAAAAAATAATTTTGTTGTTTTTCATTTTACTCTTATAATATAAATTTTAAACGAGGGGTTAATCCCCTTGTTTTTTATTCTATGTATGCCTGCGATAAATTTGTATTTTTTGTTAGAAAAAAGAGCCAAAAAATTTATTCTTACTTTCTTGATGATAACACTAGGCTAAAGCCTACAGAGTAAAGATAGCCTTTAGCAAAAACAATTTCTTTTTTAACTTCTATGCTACTTTAGCTGGTCAAAAAATGAACAAAAAAACATTAATAATCTGAATTCAAAGCTCAATATCCATTATTTATATCACTTCTTTAACTGCACACTTGGAAAAATAATATCAATAGATTTAAAAATCCAAACTTCCTAGCTCTGCACACAGTAGGGATATCCAGTAGTATATCAGAACTAAAACTCATACTGTTTTATTTGTTATTATATCTCGCTTTCCTCCATTCAGTAGGGTATCAAGACTTTTCATATTTTCTTCTCTAATCATATTAGATATTTTAACGATATGAGAAAATTATCTCTATATATTATAGAAATTCTTATGGATAACGATTCTAATTTTAACGAAGCTTTAAAAATAATAGAATATTTATCCACGATTTCAGAACATTATAAACAAGCGTTCTCATCTACTTTAGATGAAAGCAAAATTAATAATTTAAATAAAAAAGAATGGGCTTTAAAAGTTAGAAATAAATTATATATGTAAATATTTTTCTTTTATTAATTTGATTAAATTATCGTCTACTTCAATTCCCGATTCTTTATATATGGCTATAAAATATTTGTCTTCATAAATAATATTAATACTCATTTAATTTTTTATATTCTCTATAATAATATTGAAATTCATTCCCAAAGAAGCTTTTATTAAAATTGCCGTATCTTCTTTTATAAACTCTTTTATTTTAGAAATAGAATCTTCCGCTTTTTCAAAATAATATTTTTCGCAATTAACCGTTTGATAAATATATTTTGAATAATTTCCGCAAGCTATAACCACATTTATATTATTTAAAGAATTAATCAAAACGCCAATCTCTCTATGATAGAATTCGCTTTTAGGTTCAATTTCAAGCATATCGCCAATTACCCCAATTTTTTTATTCTCTTTTCTTTTCGATAAATAATTAATCATATTTTTTAAAGCGGAAGGATTTGAATTATAGCAGTCGTTTATTATCATGCATTCGTTTATATTTATTATCTGCATTCTATTTTTTGGCGATTTATAATTTATTAAAATTTTAGAGCATTCTTTTAAATCCGTATTATAAATTTCCGCTATTTTCAATGCCGATAAAATATTATTTAAATTAAAATCTCCGATTAAATTATGTTTTAAAATAATTCCTTTATATTCAAAAGTTTGATTATCAATTTTAATTATATCTTTAATGTCAGTTTCAATTATATTTAGATTTTTCTTTTTAGCTTCTTTAATTAATGTTTCTACTTGATTTGAATTTTTATTTATTATGGCTATAGCGTTTTTTTTCGCGTTATTAAATAATTCGCTTTTTGCCAAAGCTATATTTTTTATAGAGCCTAAATTAGATAAATGAACTTCTTCAATATTATTTATTAAAATTAAATCGGATTCTATAGCTTCCGATATTCTTAAAAGTTCGTTTTTATGATTCATTCCCGCTTCAATAATCGCTATTTGAAAAGTTTTATCTAAATTAAAAATTGTTTTAGGAACTCCGATTTCATTATTTAAATTTCCTTCAGTTTTAAGAACTTTGTATTTTGTCGATAAAAATAAAGCCGTTAATTCTTTAGTCGTTGTTTTTCCGCAACTTCCCGTTATTGCAATAATCGGAATATCGAATCTTCGTCTATATTCTCTTGCGAGTTTTATAAAAAAAATAATCGTATCGTCATAATAAAAAACTTTAGCGTCTTCGGGCATTTTTATGTTTTCGCTTAAAATAAAATATCTGCAACCTTTATTATAACAATCTAAAGCGAAATCGTTTCCGTTAAATTTTTCTCCTTTTATCGCTAAAAAAATTTTATCGTTATTAAAATCTTCTCTGCTGTCGGTTGAAATATATAATTCTTTATTTTCTTCTTTTTCTATATTTTTTAAATAATCGGCTTTCAATTCTTTTGCAACTTTTATTATATCTTTTAAACAAGTTTTTCCCATTTAATTTTATCTCTTTAATTAAAAAAATAATTTTATAAAAATATTTATAATAAGAAATGTAATTATTGTCAATATAATATTTAATAAAAAGATTAGAAAAATAAGCAAATTTTAATTCTTTATAGAAAAAAATAACAAAAAATTTTTTATAAAAAATATTTTAATAATGTATTTAATACATATTTTAAACTTTTAAAAATTAAAAAATTGTCGTTGAAGATAATATTACACGAAACAATCTATAAAAAATTAACACTTTCTTAAAGATTGCTTCGTTAATATAAAAAATTATTTATAACCCTAAAGAAATTATTGAAAAGTTTTTTATCGTAGCAGTAGAACCAGATTCTTTTGATATTTCGTCAATTAAACTTTTAATAGTTATTTTATTATCCGTAAATAATTTTTGGTCTATTAAAACCGACTCGGAATACCAAGAATTCATTTTTCCTTCAAGGATTTTTTCAATCATATTTTCAGGTTTGCCTTGCTCTCTTATCTGCTTTTCAAATATTTCTTTTTGTTCTTTAACCGCTTCTGTGTCAATTCCTTCTCTATTCAAAGCTAAAGGTTTTTCGCTTGCCACATGCATAGCTATTTGATTTGCAATTTCCAAACATTTGCCTTTAGGTTTAATGTCGAATTCCACTACGCTAACCAATTTGTTATTGAAATGAACATAAGTTCCGAAAAATCCGCTTGTCTTCATAACTTTAACATCGGCTAAAACGGTTTTTTCTCCCCATTTTTGAATTCCTTCGTTAATCATAGCTTGAATCGTTTCGCCTTTTTCCGATTTTGAATTCAAAAGCGCGTCAACGGAAATATCGTTCAAATTCATTGCCGTTTTTGATATGTCTTTAGCCAAATTAATAAATAATTCGTTTTTAGCGACAAAATCCGTTTCGCATTGAAGTTCTATGCATGCGACTTGAGTTTTATCGTCATTAATGCAAAAACCAATCGAACCTTCTTTAACCGTTCTTTCGTTCTTTTTGGCGGCGGTAATAGCTCCTTTTTCTTTAAGAAGTCTGATAGCTTTATCCATATCGCCATCGGTTTCTTGGAGCGCTTTTTTACAATCCATTATTCCGATTCCCGTTCGCTCTCTCAATTCTTTTATAATATCCATGCTTATATTTGCCATTTAATTATCCTTATATTTTAAAATTATTTTTATTATTAATTAATTCTATTTAATTAATTTTCTTCTTGGTCTGAAACGCCATATTGTTCGGCAATAGCT
>ERZ857984.1551-NODE-1551-length-17938-cov-2.491137_pt1 | contig 17938 bp, 29 predicted proteins | sample MGYA00519914_ERZ857984 | MGnify/ENA primary metagenome ERZ857984 (study PRJEB31778, sample SAMEA3449417) | human gut metagenome | biome: human gut; feature: human-associated habitat; material: faeces | place: United Kingdom | collected 2010/2012 ... | reverse complement strand
TAAAATAGGACTTCTTCAAACCACGTCAGGGCGTCCACCGTATCACTCGTGCATATGCTCTCTTTGATGATTCGGTTCGGCATCCATCCTCACCGCCTAAACCTGCATACCATGCGCCTTGAGTATCGCGCGTAGGTGCTTTTGATAGGATAGGATAGATAATGCCCGGTGCTTGTTCGCCCAATATTGGCGGCTGATCGTCTCCAAGTCTCCCGGTTGTAGGTCGTCGGGGTCAATGCGGAAATATCCCTCGCCCTGTTGCAGATTGATGATGATATTCCCCTTGCCCCTTGACCGCTCGATTGCCCGGCGGTTGATTCGGTCGCTCACGCCGGTTAGCTGACTAAGCATTTCGCGGGAGATTGCCTTTTGCCGACCGTAAGGGATGATTCTTGCGATATCCATCATACGGCCTCCTTCTCGGAGACTTCGCCGGTCTCGGTGTCAACGCTGTATTCTACGTCGATGACGGTATTGTCCGGGGTTTCGTACATGTCCGGCGAGATTTCGGTCTTGATCGTTTCGTCCTGCGAGATAGCCCGGACAAATTCGGTCTTGATCGGCGCGTATTTAAGTACCTGCTTCAAAACCGTCTTTTTCGCCATCTCTTCAAAGTTGGTTTGCCAAGGCCCGGACGTGTAAGCTTTGCTGTATTTCCGCGCGTGATTGCGGACGTCCTCGACGCTCAAAACCTCGAAGCCATAGCCGCCGTCTTTGGTTTTGAACATGGCATAGAAGCAAATCGGTTCGCCTCTGTCCGTTTTGGCCGGAATGTGCTTTAACTGCGGGTCAAGGCCAAGCTCGTAATCAAATTCGTCGTTCTCATAGACTGCATGGGCCTGAATGATCGAGATTTCGCCGGAGCGGTACGCTAGATCAATCAATCCCTTATATCCAAGCTGGAATTGACACTCCATAACGCCCTTATTGCGGTAGGGAATCAAGTACGCCTGCCCTAATGGGGTGTTCGGCTCTAGGCCGAGCTGGGCCGCCGTCATCATGGCGCCCAAGAATGATTTCGGGGTGCATTCGCACAAGCGCGGGTTAGTGGATAGTGCGGATAGGGTAATCCGGGTGAATCTTTCGGGACTTAGTACGCTCGGCAGCGCCTTTGCAATCTCTGACTGCATCGACTTGATATATGCCTGCATGGTTTTCGGTTTTGCGGCCGTTGCCGCCGTTGCTGTTGCCTGTTGGATTGCGTTTTGCATGGTTTACCCTCCTGTCAAAGTCTCCTGATGTCAAATTTCCGAAATGTCGATTGATTATAGTAGCCGGATAGATCAACGTCCGGGTTTTCCGCCGCGAATCGCTTCGCGTCAAAGCTGCTCCGGGTTTGCTGTCTCCATGTGACCTTGTAATTTTCGGTTGTCCCGGCGCTCTGGTCGCCTAGATCGCCCTGCAAGGTCTGTTTGATCTGGTCGCGCTGGGTTTCCAGCTCCTTGATTCGGTCGGATATCTCAAAATATCGGTTGATCTCGCTGTCACGTCCGAAAAGGGAAACCGTCGCGTCGTTTCCCTCGTCGCCCTTATAGATCGCCGCTAGGGCGTCAGAATCGGCCTGTGCGCCGCTGAATGCGGGAGGGATGTCCGATTTAACGAGCTTCCAAAACGTCTTTTCCGCTTCCATCAGGGCGGTTATCTCGATATCCGAAACGTATACGCTGCCGCTGCACCACTCGGGAACGTCGTCGTTTTCGATTCGGGTTAATTGGTAGACCATAAAGCCTTGATTCAAAATGAGGACGGCGAGAAACCAGCGGTCATTGCCCGTAATTGCCATATATTGGCAACATTGCACGTAATATTGCGAGGGGAATTCCCCACCTTTGAATTTCCGAAGGTTCATGACGCTTGTCGTTTTGCATTCTAATCCTGCCGATTCCCCTACAACGTCGCGGTCGATGTTGGCCGACGCCCAAGGGTACGCGGGATTTTTGATGATCGCATTGACCTTGCGCGTTTTCTTCCCGGTCAATTCGGTAAACCGATCTGCAACATACTGTTCGAAATCTCGTCCCTGCCTCATTGCCTCGCTGTCGGGTTTGTCCGGCAGTCGGCCCGTTTTATCGGCCCAGACGGTGTATTGTGTCGCGTATGGGTTCAGCCCGACGATTGCGGCGGCGTCGCTCCCGCCGATGGACTTCCGGCGCTCCGCGAGCCATTCCGCGCGGGTCATCCCCTTCGTGGGGATTAAGATTAAATCACGTTTCATTGGGTCAATCCTCCATCAAAGCGGCCCCCGCGCTGACGCTCTCCACGCACTCGCAGCAGCCTATCACGTCGCCGTCTCCATCCCGATAAACGGCATCGTCAAAGCCTAATTCCGCCCCGCATACGGGGCAGTAGTATTGCGGGTCATCCGGCATACAGTCCATGCACCCTGTGCATTCCATTACGCCATTTACGCAGGTTAGTGCCATTTCGCCCGCCCCCTGTAACGTGGAGCAAACGCGCCCGCCATGCTCGCGGTGATGATAAAAATCGGGAGAATCGCGGCGGCGGACATGATACCAATATGTAACGCAATGGTTTCGTTCTCGATTCCGCCCATTATGCCGACAATCCCGAGAAACGACAAGCCCGCGAGACATCCGAAAAACTTTTTCATGCCGCTGTTCCCTCCTTTGCTTTTTGGATTGTAACCTCTACCGGATAGCCCAGCCGGTCAGAGGCCAGCTCCGAGAAAAAGCGTTCGAGCCTGTCAAGGCTCAATCCGCCCGGTGTTCTGCGCTCTGCCATCTTTAGCCCTCCTTTGTGATATTTATCACTTGCTGTGGTATAATGGCCCCGAAAGGGGGTGAGATAATGGATTTCAAAATAAAGGTTAAATGCGAAGATTGCCGCTGCACGTTTGAGTTGCGCCCTGTCGATTTCAAAAAGCGTGACAGGTTGGAATGCCCAAACTGCGGTCTGCAATTCCCGGATGACATCTTCCAGAGCTTGAAAACAGGAATTGAAGCACTTGGAGATGTTCCCGAACGTGCCACATTAGGCCCCGATTCTTCTCCGATTGGAGAAAAACCTCATTGCTTCCTTTTGTCCGTCGAAAGTTACAGCGAAATTAACGATATCCTATCAGTGGACTAAATAACCGCGTTCCTCAAAAGGACTTTCGCGTAATCAAGCATTGCTTCCGCTTGTGCAAACGAAAGTCCTTTTCCGACTAATTCAGCGCAAAGGGCTTTCGAGATATTTTGACGCTTGTCCGCCGGAATCTCCTTTAGGGTTTCGCATAATTTTTCCATGTTCTTCTCCTTTTCCATCCTCACGCCCTCCTTTCGTCCTCGCCGTACCCTCTGGCGTAGTTAGCTTGCGCGACCGTCGTTTGTCGCGCAATTCAGGCCCCTATTCAACACCATTCGAACTATTTCAGAATAAGAACATCTGGCAAAACGATCATCTTTTCTCAAATCTAAAATCTTTTTGTCAACCTCTTCCGGAAGTGAAATGGTTACTCTCCGCATATCTGTCATGTCATACCCTCCTTTTTAGTTCTGAACTTTATCTTGTAATTTAATTATAGTTCAGAACTTATGAACTTGTCAATACATAGTTCAGAACTTTATTCACAAAAGTTCCGAACTTTCTTGTGCATATTTTCATAAAATTTTCCTTGAAAAAGTGATGAACCGATGATATTATTAAGAAACAAAGGGGGAATTAATATGCCAACCGAAAAGCCAAGAGTAACAATCACCATGAGCCAAGAACAACTTTCTAAAATTGACGAGTACCGCTTTGGGCACAAAATAAAAAACCAAACGCAAGCTATCCTTTCTCTTATTGACGTCGGACTCACCGACATATTTTCCGAATCCGACAAACAAAAAGAGAAAGCCCCGCCCTTTTCAGGTGAGGCAATGCAAATAGCAAAAGATTATGATTTTCTTGATTCGGTAAGTCAAAAGGCAGTGCGCAGCCTTGTTGATATTGAGCTGACCCGCTCAGCGGCATCCCCGCAGGCAGTCCCCGCCCCAATGGTGGACAAGATCGTATATATAAATCCGGCAGCCGCAGGCGTTCCGCTCTATGCCGAAAGCGATTATGAGCGCATCGAGTTCCCCGAAAGCGACGTTCCGCGCGGCGCGGACTTCGGCATACGCATTGCAGGCGATTCAATGGAACCGACTATTCCGGACGAAACCATTGTGTGGGTGCGCAAAACCTCAGAGATTTATAATAACCAAATCGGCGTGTTCATGCTCGACGATACCGCCGTTTGCAAGCGGTATTTCAAAGAGGAAAAAAACGTGCGACTGCTTTCGGATAATCCTGCCTATGAGCCGATTGAGATCACCGACTTTGAACGCTTCGGCATTGTTGGCCGGGTGTTGGAGTATAAGTGAGGTACAATCCATGAAAAAGGCTTTAACAACCATAATAATGATTGCAGGGATTTTATGGGCGGTGCCGTTCTGTTTTGCAGCTATTTCTTGTTTCTTATTAAAAGAAATATTAGGGGGGCTGTTTGCGGCTATTGTCGGAGGAATTGGCCTTATCCCGTTATATTTCTTTGAAATCAGGAAAAAGCCAAAGGCAAAGGCCGAAATTGCCGTAGCTCCGGCCGGTGTAGAGGTTAAGCCCGAAAAGAAAAAGCGTTCAAAATCTTTGACGGTTCCAAAGCGTGAAATTGACCCAGTATTAAAGATGGTAATCGACGAAATCAAGAAAGGAACTAGCTTACAAGAGATAGCCCAAAGGGTTTCTGAAATCACCGGGATGGACATTGACGAATGTTTTGAACAGGTGGAAACAGTTTCTTCATATTGTCATAATGGAGCAGATGTATCAGGTTATCGGGCGGCAGGTATCGAAGAATATGAGTTTATGGCTTCGCTGGATGATGAGACATGCCCGATTTGCGGCGCACTGGACGGAAAACATTTTAAGATTAAGGACGCTAAAATTGGAGTAAATTTTCCGCCGATGCATTTAGGGTGCCGCTGTACTACTACGGCTTACGACCCCGAGGACGCGGCAGACTGGGCCGCAAGCGGCCAACCCATGCCGGAATATATGACTTATGCAGAGTGGAAAGCGGCGCGCCCTTATGAAATCATCGAGGAAAGCAAAGAGATTATACATAAAACAACCGACATAGGAACGTTCTTTTCGCGCTATGAATTATTATTAGATCAAGCCCAAAGCCTGAAAGACAAAAGCGTTTTTGAAACTCATTCCCAATTATACGGGAGCTGTTTGAAGGGTTTTGTGCGTAGATATTATTTGGATGCTATGAATCTAAAAACAAAGCGCGGCCGGAATGCAAGACTGGAAAGACTGTGCGAGGCCATTCAAAACGCGCCAGTAAAGTATGAATGTATGCGTCAGATTAACGCATCGGTTGTTCCTGCATTATTGGAGCTTGCGGAAGAAAAGCAAAAGCTAGAACTGCCCTCGACCGACAGGCCGAGTGCTGGAATATAAGTAAGGTTTCGGTTCTTCACACTCTGTCGTTCTTTCTGGACGTGATTTTCTGATTTCTCTTGACAAATATAATTATATGTGTTAATATAATGATGTCAGGAGGGGAAGCTAGTTGAAAAGCTATTCTTCGCGGGAAGTAATCGAAATGCTGAAAGCGGACGGGTGGTATGGAGTTAATGTCGTCGGAAGTCATCACCAATTCAAGCACCCGACAAAAAAGGGACGGACTACCGTAAAGCATCCTGACAAGGACATCCCGAGAAAGACACTGGACAGCATAGAGAGACAGTCGGGGCTAAAATTCAGATAGCCCCGACGCTTCCCCGGACTAATGGAGGATGATCGCATGAAGAAGAAAGACCGTTATTTTTACCCCGCTGTTTTTTCTTACGAGCCGGGGCAGGAGGTTTCCGTCGTTTTCCCCGATCTGGATGTTGCTACGAGCGGGACGGATGACGGCGACGCGCTTTTGTCCGCTCGTGAGCTGCTTGGATGCGCCTTGTTCGGTTTGGAAGAGGACGGCGAAAAGCTCCCTGCTCCTACTCCGATCACTAAAGTACAGACGCAGGAAAACGAACGCGCCGTTTTGATTGATGTTTATATGCCGTCCGTCAGAATGGCGCAGGTGAACCGCTCGGTAAATCGCACCGTTACTCTCCCCGCGTGGTTAAATGCGGCGGCAATCGAGCGCAATATCAATTTTTCGCAAGTCTTGCAGGATGCGCTAAAAAAACAGATAAGATCATAAGAGCCGCCCTCGACCTGACAGGCCGGGGGCGGAATTAACAAGGGGGAAAGCAGATGCAGGACGTTGTGAGGGTGGCACTATACCCGCGCGTATCTACGGAGGAGCAGGTATTAAACGGGTACAGCCTAGACGCGCAGGAAGAAGAATTGATAAAGTATGCCAATGATCGGGGCTATAAGATTGTTGGAATCTATCGGGACGAAGGATTCAGCGCCCGGAAGCCCGTACTAAAGCGGAAGGTCATGCAGGAGCTTTTGCACGACGTAGAGGCCGGGAAAATCGATCTGATAATCTTCACAAAGCTCGACCGGTGGTTTCGGTCAATCCGGGATTATTACGCGGTACAGACGATCTTAGACAAACACAAGGTCGCGTGGAAAACGACACTTGAGGACTACCAGACCGAGACGGCGGACGGGCGATTAAAGGTCAATATCATGCTGTCGGTTGCGGAAAATGAGGCAGACCGCACGAGCGAGCGAATAAGGTTTGTTTTTAATAGCCGAATCCAAAACGGGGAATATGTTTACGGCGGCGTTGCAACGCCTTACGGCTATACAGTAGAGATCATTGACGGCGTTCGCAAGCTCGTCAAGGACCCGGAGACGGTTGACGCTATGGCGGCATTTTGGGACAAGATGATTAAATACCGCAATACCAGACGCGCGGGCCGGGAAACTAACCTCGAATTTGGATTAAGCCGGGCGCACAAGTCATGGATGGCAACCGTCCGAAATGAGGTTTACGCCGGGACGCTTCGCGGAGTGCAGGACTTTTGCGAATCATATATCAGCCGCGAGGACTGGCAAAGCCTCCAAAATCCAAAACGGATGATTAAATCAGCGCAGGGCGGAAGGTTTTATTTGTTTGTAGGTCTGCTCCGCTGTCCGGTTTGCGGCAATACCCTAAAGGCGACATACAAGACTTACCCCAATGACCGGACGAAGGAATATTACGGGTACCGATGCAACGCAAAGTCGCTAGGTTATTGCACATACGGGCGGCAGTTGAGCGAACGAAAGGTTGAAAAATACCTGCTGGCAAACGTCCGGGGAGAGCTTGACAATTACATCTGGGAAATCCGGGAATCGGCAAAGAAAAAACGCCGCCCGAAAATAGACATATCAAAACTGCAAGAGCAGTTGCGGCGGTTGAATAATGTCTATATGAGCGGCAACATAGAGGACGGAGAATATAACGAGCAGGCGGCAGTGATAAAAGCCATGATCGCAAAGGCGAACAATGACGAGGAAAAGAAGGATAACCTTGCCGAGCTGGAAGGTCTGCGGGAATATTTATATGGTGATTTCTTGGAGGTTTACAAGGGCATGACGCGGGAGGAAAAGCAAAGGTTTTGGAATTCCATCATCGAGGAAATCCGGCTAGATGATAACAAGATATCCCGAATCATTTTTAAGTGATTTTTTCGCGGGATTTTGTCAGGACTAACTTACCTGTCTCGGTGCTCACCCCCGCGCCGCCGAAAAATACGATGCGGCGGCTCTCATCGACCATCTGCTGAAGCCTTTTTTCCTGATCTTCCACTTGATTCACTCCTCCACCGGGGTAAAGCGGCGGAAGCTTTTCCCGTCGCGCACCACCGTTTCATTCCACATCGACGCAGGGCGCACCCACACCCCGCCCTCGCCGTAGAGGGCGCGGTAAACAACCATCGGCTCGAGCGTCTCGCTGTGGCGGGCCACAAAAAGCACTTCGTATTCGTTTCCCTTAAAGTGGCGGTAGCGTCCCGGCCTGATCTGGTCCGGCTGTTCCATTGCGGCTCCCCTCCCTGTTCGGCTTGCGGCAGAGCGCGGGGCCTGCACACGAAGCTCCGCTTTGTCCTGCTTACGAAATCAGTATAGCACAACCTGTCCAATGGTGCTATGATAGACGGGAGAAATCTTCCTTCGTTTTTTGCGCCGTCAAAACCAATTCCGAAAGGAACGTGAAAAAGATGTCCACACGTCTTCTCTACCGCGAGGAACCCTACCGCGCCGAATTTTCCGCGAGGGTCCTTTGCTGTGAGCCCGCCGGAGACGGACAGTTCCGTATCCTGCTCAACCAGACCTGCTTCTATCCCGAAGGAGGCGGTCAGCCCGCCGATACCGGAATGCTCGATCAGGCTCCGGTTCTCGACGTCCATGAGCGGGGCGGCGAGGTTTGGCACACTACGACGGCCCCGCTCGATCCAGGGCAGACGGTTGTCGGCCGAATCGACTGGCGCCGCAGGTTCTCGCTGATGCAGCACCATACCGCCGAGCATATTGTCTCCGGCATCGTCCACGGTCTCTACAAGCTCGACAACGTCGGATTTCATATGGGCAGCGCCATGGTCACGATCGATTTTAACGGGGAGCTTGACCGCGAGGCGCTGGAAAAGGCCGAAACGCTTGCCAATCGCGCCGTTTTCAGCAATATTCCGGTGGAGGTCTCTTACCCCCCGGAAAAGGAGCTGGAAGCGATGAGCTTCCGCAGCAAAAAGGCCCTTTCCTCGCTCGAGGGCGAGATCCGGATTGTTACGGTACCGGGCGCCGACTGCTGCGCCTGCTGCGGAATCCATGTTGCCCGTACCGGTGAAATCGGCTGCATCAAGCTGCTCGCTCCCCAGCGCTACAAAGGCGGCGTGCGGGTCGGCCTGCTCTGCGGCGAGGCGGCTCTCGCCGATTACCGAGAAAAGGAAACGCAGGTGACCTCCGTTTCCCAGATGCTTTCGGTCAAGCAGCCGGAAGCCGCCGACGCGGTGCGCCGCCTCCTCGCCCAAAACGAGGAGCTGCGGCTTTCCCTTTCGGACGCGAAAAGGCAGCTCTTTGCCCTGCGCGCCGCGCAGTACGCCGGGCAATCCCGCGTCTGCCTTCTGGACCCGCAGCTCTCCCCGGGGGAGCTGCGGCTTCAGGCGGCGGCTCTGCTGGAGGCGGGAGAACTTCCCCGCCTCGCCCTCGTGCTCTCAGGGGAGGAGGGGAACTTCCGCTACGCCCTCGGCGCAGCCGGTTCCGATGCGCGGGCCCTCTCCCGGGCGCTGCATCAGGCCCTCGGCGGAAAAGGCGGGGGCAGCGCCGAATTCGCACAGGGCGCTTTCCCCGCATCCGCCGCCGAAATCGAGGCCGCCTTTGTTTCCCTGCCCCTCTGAGCGAAAAAGGACAGCGGGCGGCACATCCGAACGAAAGGGGTTCCGCGGGCGGCGAATCATTTTGATTTTCATCATACGCGCTGCTGCGGTACGGCAGCGGTTTGATTCCACTCCTTTGCTCCTTTCTGATTTATTGTTGCCTCGCTGCACCTTTCCTTGCCGGCAAAATCCGTTCCATTGCCCGGCAGCGCAGCGGGTGATGATCCTATGCGCAAAGCAGCAGGCCCGCAGATATCCGCGGGCCTGCTGCTCATCTATGGAATCGGTTTTGCTATTCGGCCTCAAACGGGGCAAGGAGACAGTGATTCCTCCCCTGACGGTCGGCCGGCCGCACCGTCAGGCGGCAGCCGCCGGGCATCAGGCGGGTTCCATGGCCCGCGAATTGATGGAACTGGTTTTGTTACCCGACCTCAAACGGGGCGGCGAGGCGGTGATCCTCCCCCTGACGGTCGGTCAGCCGCACCGTCAAACGGTAGCTGCCGGGCATCAGGCGGGTTCCATAGCCCGCGTATTTCTGGACAAGGCTGCCATAAAAACCGCTGTTTCCCGCTCCGCCCAGTTCAAAAGAAACGGGGTTGAACGTTGCCCGGCGGCAGGACAGCCGGTGCCACACGCCATCCGAGAGCATCTCGAGCTGCTCGAAGGCGGATTCTTCATCCGACGCCACACAGACCTCTTTGGAATCAATTTCAATGCCATAGCGCAGCGTATAGCCCCGAAACGGGGACCAGACGGGTTCTTCGATGGAGAGGGTAAAACCGCTCAGCTCGTTGACCGGATAGAGCGCCAGCTCCCCGAGGGACGGATATTCGGCCGTCGCCGACAAAATCAGTCGGGCCGCGCCCCAGCCGAGCGCCAGCACCGCTGCAAAAATGACCCAGCCGCAGCAGTGCTTCACGCCGCGTCCCTCCCCCTTCAAATCTTAATCGCCGCGCGGACCACCCCGCCGTCCTCCTGCGGGGCCGCAAAGACGGCCACAACATTGGAGCCGTCAAGGTAGTAGGAGGCATCCAGCACCGTCTGCGGGTCGCCGTAATCGCTTTTCAGCAGCCGGCCGCAGAGAGATTCCGAGCCCTGCGCAGTCAGGTAGGCCCGCTGCGCCTCCGAGGCGTCCCCCTCCTCCAGCAGCTCGGCCGAAGGGCCGTCCAGCAGGAGGACCGACAGCGCCTCCGGCTCGATAAAACTGTCGAGTCCCGCAGCGCCTCCGGTCGCGGAGTCAAAGGTCATCCCCCAGCCGAAGCGCCGTTCGTCCTCTCCGGCGACGGCCGAAAAGGAAATGGAAAACCAGGTTCCGTCGTTGCGGGTGACCTTGCTTTCCAGCGTGATGGCGGGTGCGGCGCCGTCCTGGGCGAGCAGCTCCGGAAGCTGCTTCACCATCCCGCGGATCGAACGGGAAATCCTCTTGACCGCCTTTTCCTGTGCTTCGCCTGCGGCGGCCGGAACCTGATACCGTCGGCGGTCAGTTCCTCCAGCTCATAGACCGCGCCAGCCTGCTCCGGCCTGCTGCTTTGGGCCTGCGGGGCGGAGGACTTGTCCGCGCGTGAGAGCGAAGCCTCGAATCCCTCGCGGGAACAGCCTGCCAGAAGGAACATGGCGGCAAGCAGCAGGGCAAGCGGACGGTTACGGTTCATGGAAGTTCTCCTCCTCCGGGTATTATGCTGCGCGCGGGGAAAGCCCCGCGGCAAAAATCGGGCTTTTTTGATATTGTACCACATTTTCCGCACCGGGAACAGCCCTGCCGCTTCCGGGAAAAAATGTTTACAAATCGGCGGACGGCAAAGCGAAGGCCTGGCGCGTCAGCATCCCCCACAGCCCCCGCATAAGAATGGTTTTAAAAAGCGGCGAAGGCGTGGATTCCGAACCATGCCTTCGCCGCTTTTTGTTCCGTGGTTTTCAGCCGGCGGAATAATAATCGTGCAAATACGATTATCTATCCCGATAAACGGGAAGTTATTTGGCTTTCTTTTCTTTCCTGATCTGAATTATAACAAGGATTGCCGCAATGATACAAAGGACAGCGGGGATGCCTGTTTCTAAACTGTTCATTTCCAACGCACCTTTTCCGAACAATATAATAGCCGCAACAATATTCATAATAACGCTGAAAATGCAGGCTCTCATAATATCGGATTTCTCCATAACCCCCCGCTTGTCGTTTTGAAACTTTATAAATTATTTGATAACCGCAGCATGATTTTCCATGCCCGGCAACGATTTGCTGCGGCAAGCCCCCTTCCGGCCGGAAATTGACGCCGGTCGCCCGGTCCACCAAAATCCTGACGGTGTCCTGCTCCTGGGCAGAGACCCACACAAAGCGGTTGTTCCTGCTGTTTGCCGTTGGTTTTCTCCTTATTCCGTCCGGCCTTCCAGTTCGGAGAGGGTAACGATCCCCCGGTCGAGGGCGATCGCCCGCAGCGCCACATAGAGCTGGGCCCGGGTCGAGTGGTAATAGGGGTTGACGAAGAGGGTACCCAATCCGCAGGCCAGCGCGCCGAGCAGGAACCAGCCGATAAACGAAAGCTCCAGCACAAAGATTTCCCACTTATGTCCCTGCGTCATGTCCTTCGAGAGGGAAAGCGCCCTGCGGTAGTCGAGCGCGGGGTTCTCGGCGAGCAGATAAGGCACCATGGAATAGGCGTATCCCATCACAATGCCGGGGATGACCAGCAGCAGCGACCAAAGGAAGAGAAAAAGCGACCGCAGGAAATTGACAAAGACGATATTCCCGTATTTGCCGCTGGTAAAGGCATAAAACAGGTTGCCGAGGTTGAGTCTCTCCTGCGTGGATTCAAGAAAATAGCGGCTGGCTCCCGTTTCGAGCGGCGCGGTGATAAAGACGTTCACCGCTGCTCCGACCAGCGTCCCGATGGCAATCATGCCGCCCATCGCGCCGAAGGACATCAGAACATCCTGTGACTGCTCGATATTGATCAGATTAAGCAGCGCGGCGGGCAGGCTTGCAACCTGCGAAACCGCCCCCGCCAGCGAAGAAGCGCCGGAACTGATCAGGCCATAGACCAGCGCCGCCGCAAAAAGCTCCCAGTAATGGCGGGACATGATATCCTTCGCCGCCTGTTTCAGCTGATACCGACTCCACATACGAAAACCCCCGATTTTACTTTGACGTTTGCTATGAGTTTAACATAAATTAAACTTTCAATCAAGAAAAGATCACAAAAACCGGGAAGGCCCCCGCGGCTTTTGTCCGCGGAGGCCCTTGGCGCTGTACAGCCGGAACGGCTCGCATCACAGCAGCAGATATCCCAGTGCAAGCAGCAGCGTCTTGTTGTCGCTGCGCTCGTTGAAGATCACCCACATAACGAGGAGAATCAGCAGCTTTTCTCCGTCGATCGAGAAGGCGTCGAGCAGGTCGGAAAGAGGCTTGCTTGCCGAAGCGATCGAGCCGCGCAGGCTGTCCCCCAGACCGGCGGCTTCCCCGCCGCCAAGTCCGCCCCGGATCAAGTCGAGGAGTCCGTTCGCCCCGCTCTGCTTTCCCGGGGCGGGCGGGCCTCCCGGAGCCTGCCTGCGGGACTGCTGCCGTGCGCCGCCGAACAGCTGGGAGAGGATATTCTCGGCGCCGGAGGAACGCTGTGGTCTCTGTCCCGCGAAGGGAGGAGGATTCGGAGGACGAAAGCTCTGCTGCGGGCCGGAACGCTGCGCGTCCCCGCCCGGCATGGAAGGATTCGGCGGCGCAGCTCCCTGCGGAGGAAGGGACGCCGGAGCGGGCGCGGCTCCCGGCGGCTGGGACGAGGCCCCCCGCGGGGAAAAGGGTGCCGGAGCGGGCGCGGCCTGCGCGGAGGGCGGCGGCGTATTCTCGCCGGTCCTGCCCTCCACTGCAAGGCGGGCGCGCTGCTGCATCTGGCGGACCCTTTGCAGCGCCTCCTGCTGGAGCGAGAGCAGTCCCGCATCGGCGGGCATCGAGCGCATCGCGCTCATGAGCCGTCCCCTCCCCTCAGGCTGGGCAGGATTCCAAGGTCCTTGACCAGCGGCAGCAGGCGGATGAGCTGTAAAATTTTGATTGCATCATCCACCTTTTTGGCCCGCTCCTGGGAAAAATGGGGCTTGAGGGCACGCAGCAGCTCGGTGTTGCGGTCCTCCTGGTTGAAGGCGGAAACCGCCCGTCCCAGCAAAAGCATGGTGTTGAGGTCCAGCCCGGGGGAGCCAGCGCCCGAGCTGCCGCCGCCCCCGCCCAGCGAGGAAAAGAGCGCCCCGAGATCCGGGCCGCCGGCCGTTCCTCCCGCCTGCTGCGGCGGGTGGTTGGAGGCGGCGGGCGGCGTACCGCCGTTCCCGGTGCCGGGGGAGTCAAGGCCGAGCGCTTCGGTGACGGCGCGCAGCTGGTTCATCCCCTCCTCGCTGCCGAGAAACTGGGTAATCATCGAGGCGAGGTCTTCCATCTCTTTATCGGCCTTTCATCAGTTGTGCGATCATCTGCTGTACCTGGGGGTTTTCCACAAAGCGGGCGATCGCCTGTGGGTCCTTGAGGATTTCTGCAACCTGCTGCTGCTGCTGTGGGTTCATCCCCTGTGTAATCTGCTGGAGATTGCCGCTCTCGAGTTGCTGGCGCAGCTGCTGCGGGTCGCGGCCCAGGCGGCTGCCCGCCATCTTCAGCAGCCCGTCGATTTGTTTGGGGCTCAGGTTCATCTCTCTCACCATCCTTTCGGCAGGATACGGTATTCTCTTTACAGGTTATGCGGCACCGTCTGTCCGCGATACCTGCATGAGAACGGTGCCGGGGTAATAGTGGGCGAGAATTTCGGTGCAGCCGGCTCCCTGCCGCGCCATAAAATCGGCGCCGTACTGGCTCATCCCCACCCCATGGCCGTAGCCCTTCGTTTTGACGGTGAAGGTCCCGCCGCTGTAAGAAATTTCGATGCAGCTTGAGCGCAGACTCAGCGCATTGCGCAGTTCCTGACCGTGCACCGTCCGGTCCCCTACCCGGACCGAAAGGAGATATCCCGATCCGCTCTTTTCGAGCGGTTCGATCCATCCGGCAGGATCCTGGTCGCTGAGGGTCACTCCGCCGAATGCCTGCTCAAGAAGATACCGCATCGTCTTCTGGTCAAAGGTTTCGGTAACGGCATAATCGGGCGAAAGAACATCCCCCTCGCTTTCCACCGGAACCAGATAGGGCAAAGATGCCTGCCAGACATTCTCGGCAGCCTCGGTTTTTCCGTCGCTCATCGAATGGTAGACGGTCAGCGCCGGTTTCCCGTCGTAGGTGAGCAGCAGCGATTCAGCCTGACGCGCCGCTTCCGCCAGCTTTGGCCAATAAAGCTCGGCGTTGGCCCCATAGCGGGAGAAAAAGCGCTCCTTCGGGACATATCCCTCGTCCCGGGTGGTATCGATCGAAAAATCCGCCCCCCGAATCGACTCGTCGGGATGTTCCCGGTGCTGATTCGCACTGTAAACAGCCCAGGTGTGGGCTGCCACCGCCTGCGCCTTGAGCGCCTCGGCGTGAAAGGAGGGCGGCATCTCGCTGGCAAGCGCCCCGAGAATGTATTCCCCCGCCTCAAGGTTCATCAGCTCGCCGGTGCCCCGGTCATAGACAAGAAAGCTGCCGGTTTCCCTGTCCACCGTCCAGGACGGCACCGAAACGGATGAATCGGATTCCTCTGTGCCGGATACGCCAAAGGCCGGGACGGACGAGCCTGTCTTCTCTGTGCCTCCCGAGCCGGAGTCAGGGATGGAGACGGCCGGATTCTCCGAGGGCGCCTGCGGAGGCCCTGTCCGGGACGCGGCGGGCTGCGCCGGGCCTGTGGGCAGGCTCCCCGGCAGAGCGAGGGCCGCGCCAAACGGGATGATGAGCGCCAGCACCGCCAGCAGAGCGGCAAAGGCCAGAAAGCTTCGCATATCGGTTGCTCCCTTCCATGATTGACTTTGCCCCTGGAATCGGGTAAGATAAGATCCGTATTATCAGACTATGCGGACAGGCAATGGAATATGTTGTCCATCCGCACCGGCTGTCGGAAAGGTTCGGAAAAGATGTATCGAAAGAGTCTCAAGATTTTTCTTACCGGCACAGGGGTGGCGGTCCTTCTGCGCGCTCTTCTCAAGGTGCTGTTTGTCGATCTCGAAACCGGCTTTTATCTGGGCGGCGCTCCGCTCGCATCGGCCTTTGCGGCGGTGCTCATCCTCTCGGGGGCGGGGTTGCTTTGGTTCGGCTGGCGGGAACAGGACGAAAGCGCCGCCTTTCTCAAGGGGAACCGGTGGCTCGAGTGTACGGCGGCGCTGCTCGGCGCAGTACTGCTGGCGGACAGCGTTTCCGGGCTTTTGCGGGTGCTTGCGATCAGTCCGGACGCCCAGCTCATCAACCAGATGCCCCGGCTGCTTCAGCTTTTGGAGCATCTTCTGGGCGCTGCCTCGGGCGGCGTTTTTCTCTGCCTTGCCATCGTGCTGCTCAGCGGCGCCGCGCGTTCGGGCATTCAGGGGATGCTGGCGTTGATTCCGGTGCTCTGGCAGACGCTGAATATGGTGGACCGCTTCTTCGGATTCCGGCAGGTTTCCACTGCCTCGGACCAGACGCTTGAGGTCCTCTTTTTGGTCAGCGCCACCCTGTTCCTGCTCGCGCACACCCGCTGTGTGGCGAATATTCCTTTGAGCCGCCGCGCCTGCGTGACGCGCGGCTTCCTCACCGCTCTGTTCGGCTTCCCGCTCGCGGCAGGCCAGCTCGCGGCGGCGGCAGTGCTCGGCGATGCCGGAATGGGTCCGCCTCTGCCCCGCCTCGCGGTGATCTCCGCCGTTTCCCTCTATGCGGCGGCCTGCTCCCTCTCGCTCGTCCTTTCCGCCCCCTGCTTCGTTTCCGCCGGCAGGGGCGAGGAATCCAGATAGGCTAACGGGGCCGCGCGGCACTTCCGCCGATGAGAGCGGCGTGCAGAAACCGCCCGATTCAGGGAAAGGGGATGCTTACCGATGAGAAAGGCGTTGGCTCTCCTGCCGGCCTGTATGCTGCTTCTGGCTGTGATGCTGCATCCCCACGCGGGGAACCGCAGGCGGCAATCAGCCGGGAGGAGAGCTCCGTTTTGCCGGACGCTCCCCCGCAGGCGAAGCCCCTGCCCGGCATTCTGCTCGGCGCGGCGCCGGTTTCGTATCAAACCGGCGGCGGCTGGGTGTCGGCGGCAATGGATTCCGACGAGGCCCAAAGCTTCACCGGCGCCCTGATTGCGCTGTTCCCGGAAAATTTTTGCGCGGTTTCGGCAGCATATGAGCCGGAGGAAATCGTCATCCGATTTTCGTTGGAAGAAAGCGCGCCGCATTACGTGGACGTAAACAGCGGGCCGGTTCCCGACGCAAAGGAGATGGAGATTTCCAGCATTGAAATCAACCGCGGAGGCATCCTTTTCCTGCTGGTGCAGGGCGCTGCCTTAGGCAAAGTGTAGGATGTGGAAACACTGCTGCCGGCCGCGCCGCGAGGCAGCGGGCAGCCACAATAAAACGGAGGGATACGGATGGCGATGATCCGGCTCGACAAGCTGCTGAGCTCTGCGGCGGGGCTTACACGCAGCGACGCCAAGCGGAAGCTCTCTTCGGGAGCGGTCACCGTTGACGGGGAAACCGTCAAAAGCGGAAGCTGCAAGGCCGATCCCGGGGTTCAGCGGGTGCTGCTCGACGGCAGGCCGCTCCTCTACCGGGAGCATCTTTATCTGCTGATGAATAAGCCGCTCGGGGTCGTTTCCTCCACCGACGACCCGCGCAGCCCGACGGTGCTGGGGCTGGTTCCCGCACCGCTTTTCCGCCGCGGGCTCTTCCCCGCAGGACGGCTGGACAAATACTCGACCGGAATGCTGATTCTGACCGACGACGGGGATTTTGCCCACCGGCTGGTGGCTCCGAGGAAGCATCTGCCGAAGGTCTACGAGGTCACCCTCGACGCGCCGGTCCTGACCCCGGCGCTGGTCGGAGAGTTTGCGAAGGGCGTCTATCTCGGCGGCGGCGAACGTTCCTCCCCCGCCCTGCTCGAGCCGCTCTCGGCGCTGCGCGCCCGGGTCACCATTTATGAGGGAATCTATCATCAGGTGCGGCGGATGTTCGACCAGAACGGCGCAAAGGTGACCGCCCTGCGCCGTGTGCGGATCGGCGGACTGGCGCTGGACCCCTCCCTGCCGGAGGGCGGCTGCCGCGAGCTGACCGGCGGCGAGCTGCGCGCCCTCTTTGCTCTCCAAAATCCGGAACCGGAGGGGACGCCATGAGCCTTGCCGCCTTTGATTCCGCCCTGCTTTTTCGGATTCACGGGCTTTTTTCTTCCCCGCTGCTCGACCGGATCATGGTATTCATCACCCAGCTCGGGGACCTCGGCCTGATCTGGCTGCTGCTCGCCGCCGTTCTGCTGCTTTGCCCGGCCACCCGCCGCACAGGGGCCTGCGTCCTGCTGGCGATGGCGCTCGGCCTGATGTTTGGCAACGGACTGCTCAAAAACCTGATTGCAAGGCCGCGCCCCTATGCGGCCGATCCGTCGATCCTGCTGCTGATTCCGCCTTCCCGGGAGGCGTTCTCCTTTCCTTCGGGCCACACGCTGCATGCCTTTGCCGCTGCCTGCTCGGTCGGACTCGCGGGGCACCGGCGTCTCTTCTGCTTCGTCCTGCCGCTCGCCGCGCTCATCGGTTTTTCCCGGATTTACCTGATGATGCACTATCCGC
>ERZ857984.1550-NODE-1550-length-17946-cov-5.056229_pt1 | contig 17946 bp, 18 predicted proteins | sample MGYA00519914_ERZ857984 | MGnify/ENA primary metagenome ERZ857984 (study PRJEB31778, sample SAMEA3449417) | human gut metagenome | biome: human gut; feature: human-associated habitat; material: faeces | place: United Kingdom | collected 2010/2012 ... | reverse complement strand
AGATCATGTCGCCCCGGTTGACCTTGCAGCCGTAGTGCTCGGCGGCCTGCTTCACGGTGACAGAGTTTTTCACAGTTTCAAAAAATGTCAAAATAGTACCTCCATATTTGGGCATAGAAAAAGCGGCCTGCCCTCGTCGGGAAAGCCGCTGTGTTCGGTGTTATGCGGTTTTATTGGTTTCCATCGGTTCCGGGTCGGATACTGCATCCGACGGCGGAAGTTCCCGCTTTTGCTGGCGGTAGAACCGCTGTCGGCAGGCGGGCGTACAGAACTTGGCGTTGGGGCGGATGGAGCGGAAGGTTTCCCCGCAGCACTGGCACACCAGCACATACGGTTCACCCGGCGTGATCTGCCCCGCAGCGATCTTTTTCTTGCGTTCCTTCTGCCGCAGATACTTTTCATGATCAGCGGATGCGCTTCTGACGGCGCTTTTCTTCGGCTGCCAGTTCCTCCGGGGTCGGCTCCGGCATGGGAACATCGAATTTGCCGATGAACTTGAGATAAATCTCAATCTCCTGGATGCGCTCGCCGGTGCTGCGGTCGGGCGCATGAACCACGATCTTCTCCACAAACTCGTTGATCATCGGCGCGGTCAGCTCGGAAAAATCCGTGTACTTTTTCGCCAGGGCCAGGAACTTGTCGGCGCGGTCGGTGTCCTCGTTGAACTGGTCAAGGTCGGCCTGGTCGCTGGCAAGGGCCTGTTCCAGCTCGTCCTGCTCCTTCTCATATTCAGCGGACAGCATCTCGAACCGCTTTTCCTCCAGTTTGCCCATCGCATAGGTTTCGTACAGCTTTTTAATGAGCATATCCAGCTCTGCGATGCGCTTTTTGGCCTTAGCCACCTTGCGCTTCAACTCTTTGGCGGCCTCCTGCTGGCGCACCTGGGAGATGCTGCGCACCTTCTGGATAAATTCCTCCTTGTTCTGGATGGCATAGCTGGCGGTGGTTCGGATCGTCTCCAGCACCAGCTCGGTCAAGGCTTTGGTGCTGACATTGTGGGAAAAACACTGTTTGGTTTCCCGCTCAATGGTCAGGCAGTAGGTGGAGCAGCTATAGAAATCGCTGGGATATTCTTTGCCGTCGGCCTTTTTGCGGATTCCGCGATGATTGTACATCTTGGCCCCGCAGTCTGCGCAGAACACCAGGCCCGTGAAGGGGTTGGCGACGCCGGTGGTATCTGTCCTGCGCACCGTCCGCTTCACCTGCTGGGCCAGCTGCCATGTCTCCGGGTCAACAATGGCCTCGTGGGTGTTCTCAAAGATCAGCCAATCTTCCGGGGCGTTCTTCACCCTCTTGTCCCGGTAGGACTTTTTGGAGGAACGGAAGTTCACCGTATGCCCCATATATTCCGGCCGCTCCAGCAAGGTGCTGACGGTGTTGCCGTACCAGTCATAGGGGCGGTTCTTGTCCAGCATGGATGTGCCGTTTTTTTTACCCTGCTTTTTCTTCTTTGCCCGCTGCTTGGCGAGATAGTAGCCGGGACACTCTACCTTCTCGGCGGTAAGCATTTTGGAAATCTCGTAGGGGCCGTGCCCCTCCACAGCCAGCCGGAAAATGCGCCGCACCACAGCGGCGGCTTCCTCATCCACCAGCCAGTGGTCTTTGTCCTCCGGGTCTTTCTTGTAGCCGTAGATGGCGCTGTTGGAGGTGGGCTTGCCCGCCTTGCCCTTCACCCGGTAGGCCGCCGCCACCTTTTTGGACTGGTCGCGCAGATACCACTCGTTCATGATATTCAAAAACGGCGCAAATTCGCTGCTTTCCTGTTCATCGCTATCAATGTTGTTGGCGACAGCAATAAAATGAACCCCATACTGCCGGAACATGATCTCGGTATAAAAGCCGGTTTGCAGGTAATTACGACCGATCCGACTGAGGTCTTTGCACAGCAGGTGGGCCACCTTCCCGGCCTCAATGTCGGCGACCAGACGTTTCCAGCCCGGACGCTCAAAATTGCCGCCCGACCATCCATCATCCGTATAGTGGACAATATTGGTGTAGCCCCGCTGCTTTGCATAGCTTTCGAGATACCGTTTCTGGTTCAGAATGGAGTTCGAGTCGCCCGCAACGTCATCGTCACGGGACAGGCGCTCATAGAGCGCAGTTATTTTTTCTTCCGTCTGTCTGGTTGCCATATCAGGCGCTCCTTTCAGACTGACGGCTCATTTGTGGCAATTCCATTATACCACATTCCCCGTCCATTGCCAGCCCATCATTGCGGATCAGCCGCAAAATTTTATCTTCCATCGTCTCGTTTGCGGTTTCGCTGAGATGGACACGCACCTTGTAGGTGGTTTTGCCGATGTGCCGTGTCAAAAAGATGCCCTTCGTTTCTGCCATTGAACCTCTCTTTCTTGCGCCCGAGGCGCAGCCGTTGTATAATGTGAATAGTTCCGTTTTGTGTAACTGTCAATCCGCACAGCTATTTGCGGTGCATCAGCATGGCGCGGTTCCTCCTTTCCTTGCCTGTCATCTGTCTTGTAATCTGCTTGATTGCCATTCAGGTTACTCCCTCTACTGATAGGAGAAAAAGCGGGTGTAAAACGGAACCATTTTCGCAGAAACACAAAATTATTTTTTGAGGGAGGCGAGGTCATGGCGCTGATACTGGATGATGACAGCCTGCTGGATGCGGCGGATGGCTTCGCCGGTTGGGACGACGCCCTGGTAGACGATACGCTGGCGCAGGAGCTGGAGCAGGAACGCGCCGCAGAGCTGGAAAGCGAACTGGAGCAGGACGAGCGGCCCATTGACTATGACGCCGAGCTGGAGGATGCGGAGGAAGAAGCAGCGCCCACCAGCGGGAAACGGCTGAAACGGGAGCTTCGGGCCGAGGCGCTGCGCCGGTTGGAGGATGCTGCCCGGACAGCAGAGGACTTTGCCGTTGTGGTGGAGGAATGGAACAAGCTCGATCGCAATCGTGAGCGCCGGGAACGGGATCACGAAAACCTGCGCGGTGATGTGCCGCTGGAATATCAGGCCGTGCCGGAGCCGAAGATCGTGCCGCGCTGGCTGAACAATCCGGCGGTGCGGCAGCTGTGCAGCGGAAACTTCCTGGACATTCTCTTTGACTGCCCCTACGAGACGCACCAGCTGACGGCCAATGCGTTTCTGTCCCAGATGATTGAGGAACTGAGCGAGGAACACAAGGAAATCCTCTATTTTCTCTCGCTCCGGCTGTACAGCACCACCCAGCTGGCGCAGATGCGCGGCCAATCTGACAGGAATATCCGCAAGGTGCGCAACACCATCCGAAAGAAGTTGCAAAAGAAGCTGTACGCCCATCTGTGCCGGATGCAGGACGAGGGCAAAAGCCTGACGCTGCAGGAGCGGCAGTTTATGGAGGAATATGCTGCGTTGCTTGAGGAAAAGGGCAAAGACGCTGTGATACGCCGGGAGAACAAGACCAAACGGCGCAAGAAAAAAGCCGCCCTTGACGGCGGCAAGGACAGCGAGTAATATAAAATCGGATAGATAAGATTACTGTATAGAGAGTGAAGCTATGAAGAATCTGTTTGAACAGTCCCGTTCCCATTGGGTGCGGTATGACCGCTATGAACTGAAAACCGCTGCCGATGGGAAGCGGTACATCACACCGGCGAAAGATGCGAAGCCCGATGTGTATAATCCCATGAACGAGATGCCCGGCATGGTACTGGACGCCCTCAATGTGGGGATGCTGATGATGGGACGCAGGACGGATGTGGACGTGGATGCGGCCATTCTGGAATTTGTCACAAAGTACGGCCTGCTGGGCCTGATGACGGCGCTGCCCACCACGCCGTCTTTCATGGACTACGAGGCGGTTTACCTGCCGAAGAATCATTTCATCAAGGCGGAGACGATGGAGACGGAGGATTATCTGGCGCTGTTCTATCCCTTTGAACAGCTGGATGTGGTAAAAAGGGGCGTGGAATCCGACTGGACGGTTTCCGGCGACCGCACGATGATCGCCTTGACCATGACCTTTGCCGACGAGCCGATGGCGAAAACCATGAGCTTCCAGCGGGAATATGCGGAACCCTATGACTGGATCGCCCAGCAGTTCAAAGACTGGGCTTTCACGCTGACAACTTCCACTTTGTACTACCATGACTATGATTCCATCGACGAGGGCACCCGGAACCTGTACCGCAAGGCGATGGCGGCCTTTGGCGGGATCGCGCCCAGCTACCATATTGAGCTGCTGGAAAAGCCGACGATTTATTGGGACTTTCACTCACTTTTGCTAGGTATCCAGATGATGTTCAGCTTCATGCTGGTGGACGAGGCAAGGCCGCTGCGTTTGTGCAAGCACTGCCAGAAGGTGTTTATGAGCAGCCGTGCCAACGCCGCGTTTTGCAGCGCACGGTGCAAGAACCAGTATAATGTGTACAAAAGCCGGGGAAAACATAAAGAACAGGACGGTGACGAAAATGCCTGAGAGCCAGAATACGGAATGGAAAAGCAAGTGGAAAGACGAATATCTGGAATGGATTTGCGGCTACGCCAACGCGCAGGGCGGAAAAATCTATATCGGCTGCGATGACGAGGGCAATGTTATCGGCCTATCTAACGCCCGCAAGCTGCTGGAGGACATTCCCAATAAAATTCGGGATGCGATGGGAATTATTGTCGGCGTCAACCTTTTGGATAAGAACGGCAAGGAATACATCGAGATCGACGTGCCACCGTATCCCATCGGCATCTCCTGCAAGGGTGTCTACTACTACCGCAGCGGCAGTACCCGGCAGATTCTGACCGGCCCGGCGCTGGAAGCCTTCCTCATGCGAAAGCGTGGCGCAACCTGGGACAATTTACCGCTTCCAGCTTTTTCGATGAATGATGTGGACGATGAAGTTGTTGCCCACTTCAAGCAATGGGCCGCCAAAAAGGGACGCATTGACCAAAGCGTGTTGGATGAACCCAAAGATGTGCTGATGGAGAAACTGCACCTGATGAATGGCCCGTATCTGACCAATGCGGCCATGCTCCTTTTCAGCAAAGACCCGGAGAAATGGCAGCTGGGCGCGTATGTGAAAATCGGCTACTTTGAGACGGACGCCGACCTGCTGTATCAGGATGAAATCCACGGCTCCATTCTGGAACAGATCAACAAGATCGTGGAACTGGTGTACCTCAAGTACATGAGAGCCAAAATCACCTATGAGGGGATGCAGCGGATTGAGCGGTACTTTGTGCCGGAGGAAGCCCTGCGGGAAGCCTTGCTGAACGCCCTGTGCCACAAGCAGTATCAATCCGGCGTGCCGATCCAAATCAGTGTGTACGAAGATAAGCTGTACATTGCCAACTGCGGATGCCTGCCGGAAAACTGGACGCTGGAAAACCTGATGAACAAGCACGCTTCCAGCCCCTACAACCCCAACATTGCCCATGTGTTCTATCTGGCGGGCTTTATTGAGAGCTGGGGCCGAGGTATTGAAAAAATCTGCTCTGCCTGTGAAAAGGACGGTGTGCCGCAGCCGGAATATACGATTAACCCCGGCGATATTATGATAAAATTCTCTGCGCCAGAGGATCGGGTCATCCGTTCTGTTACCGGCAGGGTGACAGAAAAGGTAACAGATAAAGTGACAGATACCTTGGACGAAACATCGCTCAAAATATTGAATCTTCTTGCGGTTGACCCGGCTTACACAACGACTTTTCTTGCTGAAAACCTGTCTTTGAGCCGGAAAACCGTATCTCTAAGATTGAAAATGCTCAAAGAGAATGGCTTGATTGAGCGCATCGGTTCCGACCGCAAAGGATACTGGAAGTTGCTGAAATAACGCAAAATGCCCTCACAGCAGGCTGATAAGGCTTGCTATGAGGGCATTACTGCTTATTTTGCGTACACAAGTTCATGCAGGACGATTTCTTCGGCTCGGCTGTGGATGCTGTTCCTCCGGCGCACCCACTCCATCTGATCAGCGGCTTTCAGTGCTTCGGTCACACCTTCCTGGCGCATCATGGCAGTCTCGATGATTTCCAGCCGGTTTTTGCAGGCGGCGTCGGTTTCCGCCAAATGGGGAAAGAGTTTTTCTGTAAGCAGCAGGGTACTGTAAAGGGCCGGACGGTACTCCTTCAGATAGGCACGACGCATCCGTCCATACTTGCCGATGTGATACTCCTTTGTGTCTGACAATACGAGGTTGGGAATCAAGTAGTCCCCGCATTGTGTGTAGGTCAGTTCCATAGTGGCCTCCTTTGTGGGAATGTGTGGGGTTGACAATTACGGTCAGGTTTAGGGCATCCCTCCTTCATCACAACTGTCTTTTCATTCGCCACAAATGAGCCGCAGTCATGATGTAATTTTCGGTGGTGTAATCCACCCTTTATAAATTACATCATGCCAGCGGATCGGTGCGCTTCCCATCAAAGAGATCACAGCGACCGAAATTCGTCTGCTGTTCAACGAGATATCCGGCAAAAGCCAGTCCTATATCAATAAATACTGCATGACCATCAACAGCGTTTTTGCAGCTGCCCTGAACGATCATATCATTCTTTCCAATCCATGTCATAAGCTCAGGCGGCCCAAGGGCCACGAGGGGACCCACCGGGCCATTACCGAGGATGAGCGCAAACTGATCGTGGAGAGTGTGGGGGAGCATGATATGGCGCTTGCGGCCATGATCATGCTCTATGCCGGACTGCGCCGCGGCGAGGTCCTTGCCCTGGATCTGGACAGAGACGTTGATCTGGCCGAAGGCCGTATCTACGTCCGCCATGCCGTTTCTTTCGGTGATGAAAACCAGCCCCGCACCAGCAGCCCCAAAACGGAGAGCGGAATGCGTGCTATTCCGATTTTTTCGCAACTTCTGCCGGCACTCGAAAACGCCCATGGGCTTGTCCTACGCCGTGAAAACGGTCAGCCGATGAGCCGCAGCGCGTTCCTCAAAAAATGGTCATCCTATTTGTATTATCTGGAAACCAAAATGAACGGCTGCTCAAAACGATGGTATGGAAAAACCAGAGAGCACGTGGAGCTGATCGCTTCCGGCGGGCAGATGCCCCAGTACCGCCGCTGCACGATCCGTCCACATGATCTGCGCCATACGTTCTGCACCACCTGCCGCGACGCCGGGGTCGATATTCAGGACGTCATCAACTGGATGGGCCATGCAGATGAAAAAATGATCATGCGCATCTATGACCATTCCTCCGCTGCACGTGAATCCCGTTCAATCCGGAATATGGAACTATACCTCCATCAATCAGATGAAAGGGTCAAAATGGGGGTCAATAACGAATAATAGTTCTATAATCCTTATTGTATAATGGTTTTAATATAAGGAATTGTTGACTTTTAATCAAGGTGTCCGGAGTTCGAGCCTCCGATGGGTCACCAGAAAAAACCCCGTGAAGCATGCGCTTGACGGGGTTTTTAATTGCGAAAGAAAAATGATGGGCAGCGGACTGCAAAAAAAAGCACGCGTCCGGTCCGGACGCGCGCTTGGCAGCAAATTACTCCACCGAATAGGGCATCAAGGCGATGGCACGGGCGCGCTTGATGGCCTCGGACAGCTGGCGCTGATGTTTGGCGCAGTTGCCGCTCATGCGGCGGGGCATGATCTTGCCGCGCTCGTTTACGAAGCGGCGAAGACGATTCACATCTTTGTAGTCGATGTATTCGATCTTGTCCACGCAGAAGCTGCACACCTTGCGGCGCGGCTTGCGTCCACGGGGACGCGGCCTTCTTTCACCACGATCCTCAGACATGGGCTAAACCTCCTTTGGAGTCATCATCAGGGAAGCGGCGCGCTCGCGCCGCCATAATCAGAAGGGAAGGTCCTCGTCGTCCACTTCCTCAAATCCCTTGTCGGCCGCGGGAGCGGCTGCGGGCTGAGCGGGAGCGGCGGGCGCATAGCCCGCGGCATCCTCGGAACGGGAGGACAGGAATTCAACGTCGTCCGCCGTAACCTCCAGCGAGAAGCGGGTGGAACCGTCGTTGGCGGTATAGCTTCTCACCGTTACGGGACCGACCACTGCGACTTTACGGCCCTTGGCCAGGTACTTCTGGCAGATCTCGCCCAGCTGGCGCCAGGCGCTCACACGGAAGAAATCCGCCTCGGGCTGGCCCTCCGCGCCCTGGGAACGCTGGCGGCGGTTCACCGCCACGGTGAAGGAACACACGTTCACACCCGTGGAGGTGGTGCGCAGTTCAGGATCGCGCGTGAGGTTGCCGATGATGGTCAATTTGTTCATTGCTCACACCATCCTTATTCAGCAGCGGGGGTTTCGGCAGGCTGCGCGGCAGCGGGAGCGGCTTCCACGGCAGCTTCGGCAGGCGCGGCCACAGGCGCCGCGGGGCGCACGGGACGCGGCTTGACGCTGTGCTTCTTCTCTTCGAGCTTGATGATGAGGCAGCGCAGGACGTCCTCGCTGATGCCCATGTTGCGCTCGATCTCGCGGGGCAGCTCAGAGGGGCCCTTGAAGGTTACCAGCACATAGTAGCCCTCGGGCTTGTCGTTGATGGCGTAAGCCAGACGACGCTTGCCCCAGGTCTCATCCACCTTTTCGACTTCGCCGCCATTCTGGGCGATCAGCGCGGAGAACTTTTCGATCAGCTCCTTGCGGGCGTTCTCCTCCAGCGCAGTGTCGATGATGTAGGTCAGTTCGTACCTATTCATTCCATTCACCTCCTCTTGGACATATGGCGCTGCAACGTCTGTGCAGCGCAAGGATGTGCCAATTAAATATTTTAACAGGACAACAGAAAAAATGCAAGAGGCAGAACCCGATTTATGGAAAGAAAATTTGTAGTATCGCAATGTGCGCTCACTGGACAGTGCAGAAAAATAAGGCAGAGACCTAAGCGCCTCTCCGGGGCAAGCCGCAAGGATAGCAAAACCCGTCCTGCCTCCGCACCCAGCTTGGCCACTGCGACGGGACCCTGCAATCGTTGGCTTGCCAGTCCTCAAGAGGTCACAGCCGCTATTTCTGAAAATACACCGCGTCCGCGCAACACAGCCGCGCATCCGGGACCTCCTTGTGGAGAATCCAAATAGAAGGCGCTATGTTGGTATCTCCTTTCGCCAGGATGTGCGGCTTCGACGGAAAGGTTGGACAACCGGCTCCCGCCAAAGGCAAATTTGATCCATGTGAGGATGGATGGGGGAACTGCAGGAAGATTGTTGCCCGATCATGCATTCAGACAGGGGCACGATATTGCCGATAGCGCGGCTGGATGGAACGAGCGAGCAGAGCGGGTCTTATGCACTCAATGTCAGGGAGCGGTTGCCGCCCCGCTGCCCGCGAGGGCTTCTTTGGCCGGCTGAAAACGAATGTTTGTGCTTAATCATGGATCGGCACTTCCCGGCGTATCGGTCATTTCAAGGTGCGTTTCCATATCAGGAAGGATCTGGTCGCCTACCTTGAAAAAGGTGCCTCCGCCCCATCCGACCACCGGCTTGATTTCGTTGATGGGCATCGGCCCTTTGCCTTCCCTGGCTTTTTCTGCGAACTGTTCTTCCACCAATGTATTCCTGATTTTACAGATGTAAATTTCACTGTCATCAAGCGGGATCGTCTGCTTGACCTCCAATTCAAAGATCCATGGACTTTTTTGCAAAATCGGGATATCCAGAACGCGTCCTTTGGAAATGACAGCGTCCACTTGCATTTTATTAGGATCATAACCCGATTTGTTACCAAAATAGTTGGCGAGCGGAAGAAGCTCCTCCGTGACTAGATTGGCCGAAAAACGGCCTGTGGCGCGGATGCGATCCTTTGTCAGTTTTTCACCCCCGATACAGGCCATGATACTTAGTTCTCCGTCCCAGCAAAAGCCGAACCAGCAGAACAGGCCAAAATTCGGGGTTCCATCTTCCTTGTAGGTTCCATAGGTATAAAATGTCTGAGGACAGTATGCGTTTGTAGGATTTGACAGTGATACTTTCATATTGTGCTCCTCCTGTTCAATGCTTCCTATCCTTTTGGATTGGCTGAAATACGGGCCAACCATGTCTCATGCTGCTGTATTTCCTTCCCGGTAAATCCAACACGTTGTTGATCTGCTGCGAGATGGCGTCCTATTCCTTACGTAAGCACCGGGCTTTCGGTATGATCGAAACCTGAATTTTCCGCCGGTTCTCCGGATTCTGTCGCCTTTTGACCATGCCGCCGATACGGTCTGTCATACTGGTCAGTGTGGTTCTGGCCAGCGAGGTACGATGGAAAATATGTGAAATTGGTACTTTCCCGCACTCCCACGGCACATATAGAATTTTTCCCCGTGCACCGGCAAATTCCCTGATTCCGTACTCTTGCAGCATCTGTTCAAAGATTCTGCAGCTGATCTGTTCGATTCGTAACGTCAAAAATCCGCCTTGTGTCTTCATACGGTCACTTCTATATGGGATAATACTATATTGGAGTAATCATGTCAAAGGATTTTTGCAAACGCCTCTTTATCATTGGCTGCGTTTTTCCTTCTATTTCTATGTTATCGGGACCTGGTAACCGAGCGATAACGCAAACGGTTACCCAATAACGGTCTGCGTAAGCCGGGAAGCCCGCCGCACCTGCCCCAATCGCTGCACAGACTCGCACAAAACAAAGACGGTGAGCATCGGGCGAAACATGGTCGCTGTGCGCATGTACGGTCACCCGAATCATCTGCTTCGGCGGCTGCCGCCCGGCTTTCAGCCGCATAACAGCCTGGGGAGACCGCAAAAGCCCGCGCGTGTGCGGGTGATCCTCCGGCGCAACCCGGAGGACATGCAGCGGAGAAAGGAGCTTGCCGAGCATCCCTTCGGGACGGTGAAGTGGTATGACGGCGCTCATTTCTTCCTGTGCCGGGGAGAGGAGAAAGTGAGCGCCGAAATCGCCCTCAGCTTCCTCGCCTACAATCTACGCCGCGCCATCAACCTGTTGGGCGCAGGCGCTCTTGTTGCGCACTTTAACGCAAGAAATCGGAAAAACAGGGGTTGAAAGGCCCCTGTTTTTTGCTTTTTCAGACGTTTTATGTTAAAAATGGACAATAAAAAAGTCTGAAAACCGTAGTTTTCAGACAAATTGTGGTGGAGGTGAGGGGAATCGAACCCCCGTCCGAAAGCATGCCCACACAGTTTTCTCCGAGCGCATCCATGGTTTTGGGATTCCCCTCGCCGCACGCCCCATGGCGGGCTTGCGGCTACGGTAGCTTCATTTTTACGGGCAGCGCCTCAAAGCTTTGGCGTGCTCGTTCCCCGCTTCAATGACACCGTTTGCCTGACCAGCGGGCGGTCAGGGACGGCGCGCGGCATTACGCCGCGAAAGCGTATTCGCTATTGTCAGTTATTGTTTTTCCCCGTTGTTGCGCGGTACAGGGTCCGCGGCTCGCTTACCGTGCATTCATTCACTCCCGTCGAAACCAGAACACCCCCATGTGGCCGCCTATTCATGCTGGCGAAGAGCACGTTCCATCTCCCGCTTCGCATCGCGCGCGGCGGCGGCGTCGCGCTTGTCGTGCAGGTGCTTGCCCCGGCACAGGCCCAGCTCCAGCTTCATCCGCCCGTCCTTGAGGTAAACCTTCAGGGGAATCAGCGTGTAGCCCTGGCGACTCACCAGGCCGCTGAGCTTGCGGATCTCGCTTTTATGCAGGAGCAGCTTTTTGGGACGAAGCGGGTCGCTGTTGGAGAAACTGCCCTGCTCGTAGGGGCTGATGTGCATGCCTTCGGCAAACACTTCCGTCCCACGTACCATGGCAAAGCTCTCCTTGAGATTCACCCGGCCCTGACGCATGCTCTTGACCTCGGTGCCCTTGAGGCAAAGGCCGCATTCGTAGGTTTCCTCCACGAAGTAATCGTGATACGCCTTTTTGTTCTGCGCTACAGGCTTGATCCCCCGCTGGTGCGGCATGGCGGAAACCTCCTTTCCCGGTCCTTCCCACAGGATGCTATTATAGCACGGCCGCGCATCAAAGTGCAAGCACTTGCCAATGGCAAAGCGGTGGCATATAATGTTCCTATTCCGATTGGAAGGGGAGGATTCCGTGCCGGACACGATTCAAAGCATGGCGCGGCGCGCGCGCGAAGCGTCTTTTTCGCTGGCGGGAGCCAGCCTGGAAGCGCGCAACCAGGCGCTGGAGGCGATTGCGCGGGAAATTGAAAACCATATGGACAACCTGCTGGCCGTCAATGCGGCCGATGTGGAAGCCGCAACGGCGGAAGGACTGAGTGCACCGCTGTTGAGCCGACTCAAACTGACCCGTGCCAAATGCGCCGGCATGGCGGAAGGACTGCGGTCTCTGGCCCAGCTGCCGGACCCGCTGGGGAAGGTACAGTATGCCAGAGAGCTGTCGCCAGGCTTGAACCTGTACCGCGTAAGCTGTCCCATCGGAGTGGTGGGCGTCATTTTTGAAAGTCGGCCGGACGCGCTGGTGCAGATTGCCTCGCTGTGCCTTAAAAGCGGAAACGCCGTACTCCTCAAGGGTGGCCGTGAGGCCGCGCGGACCAATGAGGCGCTGGCCGATCTGATTATCGGGGCAGCCCGGCAGTGTGGCCTGCCGGATGGCTGGTGCGCCCTCTTGCATTCCCGCGAGGATGTGCAGGAAATGCTGCGTCAGCATGAATGGATAGATCTCATCATCCCGCGCGGCAGCAACGCCTTTGTGCGCTACATCATGCAAAACAGCGAAATTCCTGTGCTGGGGCATGCCGAGGGGCTGTGCCACGTTTATGTGGACGACCCCTGCGACCTCAACCTGGCGCTGCGCGTGACGGTGGACAGCAAGGCCCAGAACCTGTCCGTATGCAACGCGGCGGAAACCCTGCTGGTGAATGCCGGAGTGGCATCCGCCTTTTTGCCTGAAGTGGCGCGCGCGCTGCGTGAAAAGGGCATTGTCCTGCGTGGCGACGAGCGCACGCGTGCGCTGATCGGCTGTGACCCGGCCACGGAAGAGGACTGGGCCACAGAGTATCTGGATGCAATCCTCTCCATCCGTGTGGTGGACAGCCTCGAGGAGGCGGTTGCACACATCAACCGCTACGGCTCCCACCATACAGACTGCATCATCACCACGGACCGCGCGCACGCCGAATTTTTCATGAACCGTGTGGATAGTGCGGACGTGTTTCTTAATTGCTCCACGCGCTTTGCGGATGGTTTCCGTTACGGTCTGGGCGCGGAGGTGGGCATCGCTACGGGCAAGCTGCACGCGCGCGGCCCCATGGGGATGGAGGGCCTGTGTACCTACAAATATCGCCTGTACGGAAGCGGACAGACCCTGTCGCAGCTGGATAGCGGGGAAATCAAGCTCACGCACCGTCCGATTGAACCCAGGCTCCCCTGATTTTCCTCCTTGCGAAAACAAAAGGATTCGCGCGCCGGGCGCATGCCGGCGCGCGTTTATGGTGCCGCAGGAAACCCGGGCGCTGTCCGCAAGCGCCTGATTTGTGCTGCCCGACCGGCTAACGCCCTTTCTCCCGGGCACAGGCGCGCAGAAAACAGGTAACATACGGCACACTGCGTCCGGGTGTCTCCATTTGAAGGAAGCCTGCCCACCCATTTTCCTGTTTGAAATCCGGTTTGTCGATCCATCACCGATATGGCCCCGTAACGCTGGTCTGAATGCGCCGGAAGAAACCCATGTTTGCCCGTGAGGAACTGTTGGCGGACAACGGGCACGATGCTGCAAAAAAGAAGCATTTCTTTTGTTTTAGCCCTTGTTTCACCAAAGGGGAAATGGTATGATAATTCGGTTGATGATCAGAAGAGGGGGGCCGTCATGCGTACGGGATTCGATCATGATCTTTATACGCGGATGCAATCGGATAACATCCGCAGCCGCATTGCCGCATTCGGCGGTAAGCTCTATCTGGAGCTGGGCGGAAAGCTGTTTGACGATTTTCATGCATCGCGTGTGTTGCCGGGTTTCAAGCCGGACAGCAAGGTATCCATGCTGCTCAACCTGAAGGATCAGGCGGAGCTGGTGGTGGCCATCAATGCCGATGACATTGAAAAAAGCAAGGTTCGCGGCGACCTGGGCATCTCCTACGACGCCGATGTACTGCGTCTGATCGATGCATTCCGCGGCATCGGGATGTATGTGGGCAGCGTGGTGTTGACCCGCTGGCGCGACCAGCATTCAGCCGTCATGTTCAAAAACCGTCTGGAAAGCCTGGGCGTGCGTGTGTTCCGTCATTTTCCCATCGAGGGATACCCCTACGACGTGGAGCAGATCGTCAGCGATCGCGGCTTCGGGCGCAACGAATATGTCGAAACCACCCGCCCGCTGGTGCTGGTCACCGCACCGGGGCCGGGCAGCGGCAAGATGGCCGTATGTCTGAGCCAGCTATACCAGGAGCACCAGCGCGGCGTGAAGGCGGGCTACGCCAAGTTTGAAACCTTTCCCATCTGGAACCTGCCGCTCAATCACCCGGTCAACATCGCCTATGAGGCCGCAACTGCCGACCTGGACGATGTGAACATGATTGATCCCTTCCACCTGGAAGCCTACGGGGAAACCACGGTGAACTACAACCGCGATATTGAGATTTTCCCGGTGCTTCGGGCTGTATTTGAACGCATCTATGGGCAATCGCCTTACAAATCGCCTACGGATATGGGCGTGAACATGATTAAAAACTGCATCACCGACGACGAAGCCTGCCGGGAGGCCGCCCGTCAGGAGATCATTCGCCGGTATTATGCCGCGCGTTGCGGGCAGGTCCAGGGGCGTACCGAGCAGGCGGAGGTGGACCGGCTGAAGATGATCGTGCAAAAAGCGGGCCTGGGACCGGAGGATCGCCCCGTAATCGCCGCAGCCCGGAAGCGCGAGGAGGAAACGGCGGCTCCCGCCCTGCCCATTGAGCTGGCAGACGGGCGCATCGTTACCGGAAAAACCACCAACCTGCTTGGGCCCTCTGCGGCGCTGATTCTCAACGCGCTCAAGGTGCTGGGCGGGATCGAGAAAAAAGATCAGCTGATTTCGCCCACCGTGATCGAGCCCATTCAGACGCTCAAGTGCGACTATCTGGGCAATCGGAATCCACGCCTGCACAGCGACGAGGTGCTCGTGGCGCTGTCCATCTGCGCTGCCACCGACCCAAAGGCAGCGCTGGCCATGCGCCAGCTTCCGTTGCTGGAGGGACTGGAGGCGCATTCCACGGTCATTTTGCCGCAGGTGGACGAAGGCATCTTCCGAAGGCTGAAGGTCAACCTTACATGCGATCCCAAGTATCAAAGCCATAATCTCTACCACAAGTAATCGAAACCGAACGGATATGTGGAAAGGCGGGGTATCATGGATCCCAAGTTTATCTTTGTAACCGGCGGCGTTGTCTCCTCGTTGGGCAAGGGCATCACGGCGGCGTCCCTGGGGCGGCTGCTGAAGTGCCGGGGACTGCGCGTATGCATTCAGAAGTTTGATCCGTATATCAACGTCGATCCCGGCACCATGAACCCCTACCAGCATGGCGAGGTGTTTGTGACCGACGACGGCGCGGAAACCGATCTGGACCTGGGACATTATGAACGCTTTATCGATGAAAACCTCACCCAGGCCAGCAACGTGACCAGCGGACGCGTATACAAAACCGTGATCGACCGGGAGCGCCGGGGCGAATACCTGGGCGCCACCATTCAGGTGATTCCGCATATCACCAATGAAATCAAGCGAAATATCCTTGCTGTGGCGCGCACCGAGAATCCCCCGGATGTGATTATCACCGAAATCGGTGGAACCGTGGGCGATATCGAAAGTCTGCCTTTTCTGGAAGCCGTGCGCCAGATGCGCGCCGAGGCAGGGAAAGAAAACTGCCTCTATCTTCATGTGACGCTGGTGCCATACCTCAACGCGGCAGGCGAGTTGAAAACCAAGCCGTCTCAGCACAGCGTGCGCGAGCTCAGCTCCATCGGCATTTCGCCGGATATTCTGGTGTGCCGCGCCGACCATGAACTGCCCTACGATGTGCGCGCCAAAATCGCCATGTTCTGCAACCTGCCGGTAAACTGCGTGTTCCAGAACCTCAACGCCCGCAGCCTCTATGAGGTCCCGCTCATGCTGAACCGCGAGGGCCTGGATGAGCAGGTGATCAAGATGCTCGGCTTGCCGCAGGGGCGCTGCGATCTGAGCGAGTGGAGCGACATGGTGGAGCGTCAGCTTGCCAGCACCGACAGCGTATGCGTGGCCCTGGTGGGCAAGTATGTGGAATTGCCCGACGCCTATCTGAGCGTGGTAGAGGCCCTTACGCACGGCGGTATCTACCATGGCGTTAAGGTAAAAATCAAGTGGGTCCCTGCCCAGGACGTCACGCCCGAGAACGTGGGGGAGATGCTTGCGGGCGCGGACGGCGTGCTCGTACCAGGCGGCTTTGGCGCTCGCGGACTGGAAGGCAAAATTGCCGCCATTCAGTACGCGCGGGAAAACGGCCTGCCGTTTTTGGGGCTTTGCCTTGGGATGCAGATGGCGGTGGTGGAGTTTGCCCGCCACGTGCTGGATTTGCGTGACGCGCACACCAGCGAGGTGGACCCGCACACCACCTATCCCGTGATCGACCTGATGGAGGATCAGGACCTGGGCAACCTGGGCGGCACCATGCGCCTGGGCAAATACCGCTGCCTGCTTACCCCCGGTACGATCAGCGAAAAAGCGTATGGAACCAGTGAGATCTGGGAGCGGCACCGCCACCGTTATGAGTTCAACAACGCCTATCTGGACCGCTTTACGGCGGGCGGGATGATCGTCGCGGGCCGCAACCCCGACCGCAATCTGGTGGAGATCGTCGAGATTCCCACGCATCCCTTCTTTGTGGCGGTTCAGTTCCATCCGGAGCTCAAGAGCCGTCCCAACCGTCCTCATCCGCTGTTCCGGGAATTTGTAGGGGCAGTCCTGCAGCATCGCGACGGACGCACAGAGTAAGGCGACTGTGGGGGAGAGCGGCTCATGCGGCGTTCCATTCGGACAAGCTATACCCATACCATTCTGGCGAGTTATCTGGGCTATATAACCCAGGCCGTGGTCAACAACTTCGCACCGCTTTTGTTCCTTACGTTCCGTTCTCAGATGGGGCTGACCCTGGAACAGATCACGCTGCTGACCACGCTGAACTTTTCTATCCAGCTGCTGGTGGACTTTCTGTCGGTCAAGGTGGTGGATAGGATCGGCTACCGTCCATGTGTGGTGGCGGCGCACCTGTTTTCGGCGGCGGGCCTGTCTGCCCTTGCCTTCCTGCCCCAGCTGCTGGGCAACGCCTATGCGGGGCTGATGCTGGCGGTGACGCTCTATGCGATGGGCGGCGGGCTCATCGAGGTGCTGGTCAGCCCCATTGTCGAGGCTTGCCCAACGGAGAAAAAAGAAGCGGCCATGAGCCTGCTCCACTCGTTCTATTGCTGGGGCCATGTGGCGGTCGTGCTGTTGTCCACCGTGTTTTTTCAGTTGGCCGGTACCGGCCGCTGGCGGACCCTGGCCTGCCTGTGGGCGCTTTTGCCGCTGGTCAATGCGCTCTATTTTTCCCAGGTCCCCATCCGCCGCGTGGTGGACCCCCAGCGTCAGCTTTCCGTCCGCAGTCTGTTTGGGCAAAAGCTGTTCTGGCTGCTTCTGCTGATGATGGTCTGCGCCGGAGCGGCGGAGCAGGGCATGAGCCAGTGGGCGTCCGTCTTTGCCGAATCCGGTCTCGGGGTGAGCAAAACGATCGGCGATTTGGCCGGCCCCTGCGGCTTTGCGCTTTTGATGGGCACCTCGCGCGCACTTTACGGAAAATTCAGCGAACGCTTGCCGCTGCGCGCAGCAATGACAGCCAGCGCCGTAATGTGCATCGTCTGTTACGCCATAGCGTCATGGAGCGGTTCTCCCGTGCTCGCGCTGGTGGGCTGTGCACTTTGCGGGTTTTCGGTAGGCATCTTCTGGCCCGGCACATTCAGTACGGCGGTGCCTGCGATTCCGGGAGGCGGGACGGCGATGTTCGCGCTGATGGCGCTGGCAGGTGACCTTGGGTGTGCGGGCGGACCGACCGTGATCGGATTTGTTGCGGGGGCGGCGGG
>ERZ857984.1546-NODE-1546-length-17991-cov-2.320863_pt1 | contig 17991 bp, 16 predicted proteins | sample MGYA00519914_ERZ857984 | MGnify/ENA primary metagenome ERZ857984 (study PRJEB31778, sample SAMEA3449417) | human gut metagenome | biome: human gut; feature: human-associated habitat; material: faeces | place: United Kingdom | collected 2010/2012 ... | reverse complement strand
TGCCGTTTGATAACATCGAACCGCTGCGCGATTTCTTGGCGCAGGCGGGACTCGAGACCGGCGGAACAGGTTCCAAAGTACGTCCGGTTGTATCCTGTAAAGGAACAACCTGTCAATATGGTTTGATCGATACGTTTGCGCTGTCCGAAGAGATCCATGAACGGTTTTATCATGGATATCGCGATGTGAAATTGCCGCATAAATTTAAGATTGCAGTGGGTGGTTGTCCCAACAACTGTGTGAAACCGGATTTGAACGATCTGGGGATTATCGGGCAGCGTGTGCCTTTGGTGGATACGGCACGGTGCCGCGGTTGTAAAGTTTGTCAAGTGGAAAATGCATGTCCCATCCATGTGGCAAAGGTACAGGACGGTAAAGTTGTGATCGATCCTGCCGCCTGCAATCACTGCGGCCGATGTGTCGGGAAGTGCCCGTTCCATGCATTGGATGACAGCCAAAACGGGTATCGCATTTATATCGGCGGACGTTGGGGTAAAAAAGTTGCCCGCGGCAGATATTTGGAGAAAGTATTTACCGACAAGGAAGAAGTAATGCGCGTGACCGAAAAGGCCATTTTGTTGTTCCGCGAGCAGGGGATTACAGGAGAACGATTTGCGGATACCGTACAACGACTGGGATTTGAAAATGTGCAGCAACAGCTGCTTTCCGATGCGCTTTTGGAACGCAAACAAGAAAATCTTTCCGCACAAAAGCACTTGAAAGGCGGTGCGACTTGTTAAAAAAAGCGGTGATATGTGTGCTTGCTTTGGCAGCGGCGGTCTCTTTGACCGCCTGTCAGAGCAGTGCGGATAAAAACCAGACGGATACAACCAATTCTGCTGTGCAGACATCGTATTATTCGTTTTACGATGATACGGACACCGAGGTGATTTTGACCGAAAAGCCCGAAAAGGTGGCTGTGTTGTTCTCTTCGTTTGCGGATGTATGGCAGACTGCCGGCGGGCAGGTGGATATCACCGTGGGAGAGAGTGTGGATCGTGGATTTGCGGATGAAGAAGCACGTTTGGTAGACGATGGGGCCGGAAAGACGATCAACAACGAGCTGTTGCTTTCTTACCAACCGGATTTTGTTATTTGTTCGGCAGATCTGGAAGAACAGGTGAAAACGGCGGAATTTTTGCGAAAAAATGGCATTGCGGCCGCCGTGTTCCATGTGGAGTCGTTTGACGACTATTTGCACATGCTTCAAATATGTACCGACATTACGCAAAAGCCTGACAATTATGAGACATATGGGGCAGCAGTACAAAAACAAATACAGGATTTGTTGTCCGCGACATCCACCACAAACGGAGAAGCGCCGTTGCGCATTTTATTTGTACGGGCAGGTTCTAAATACAGCGCAACCAAGGCAAAGACTGCAGAGAACAATTTTGTTTGTGTGATGCTCAAAGAACTTGGAACGTATAACATTGCTGAAAACGCGCCGATACTTTTGGACGGGCTTAGCTTGGAAGAGATTGTGACGGAGAATCCGGACTATATTTTCATTTCCACCATGGGCGATGAAGAGGCAGCCAAGGCGTATATGGACAGTGTGTTGCAACAGGATGCCTGGCAACATTTGGATGCGGTTCGCGCGGGCAGGTATGCCTATTTGCCCAAAGACCTGTTTCAATTCAAACCCAACAAACGATGGGGTGAAGCATATCAGTATTTGGCAGATTTGTTGTATCCAAAGGAGCAATAACCAATGAAACATGAGACAAAAGCAGGGACGCATCGCAACTTTTTTGCCACGGCAAAGGGCTTTTCGGTTCTGTGCCTGCTTTTGTTGTGTGTATGCTTGCTTTCTCTGCGGTTCGGTAGTGCGGGAATGGATTGGAAAACCTTTTTTGCGGGATTATTTGGCAAAGAAGGCTATGAGGCACAGACACTTATTTTGTATTCATTGCGGCTGCCCCGCTTGTTGCAGGGGGCTCTGGCCGGGATCGGGCTTTCCGTGTCCGGTGTGCTGTTGCAGAGTGTGACCGGAAATGATCTTGCCAGTCCCAACATCATCGGCGTCAATGCCGGCGCAGGATTTGCGGTTATTTTGATTTTAAGTTATTTTCCCGGTGCGGTGGTTGGTTTGCCGTTCGCTGCATTCTGTGGGGCGTTTTTGACGACCCTACTCATTATGGCGGTGGCGCGACGTGTAGACGCTTCCAAAGCTACCGTGATTTTAGCCGGTATCGCCGTGCAGGCAGTGCTCAATGCAGGCATTTCCTTTTTCTCGCTGTTGGACACGGATGTGTTGGTTTCTTATAATTATTTTTCGGTGGGCGGATTGTCTAATACCGATACCGCTCTGTTGTGGTTACCCGGTGCGATCATTTTACTGTCCTTTGCGGTATCTGTTGGATTTTCCGGTAAAATCCACTTGTTGTGTCTGGGGGACAGTATGGCGTTATCTCTTGGCGTGCGGGTGGGCGTTGTGCGTATGTTATGTCTGGTATGTGCCAGCGCTTCTGCGGCTGCGGTCGTCAGCTTTGCCGGACTTTTGGGCTTTGTGGGGTTGATCGTGCCGCATATCTCCCGTAAACTGGTGGGGACAAAAACAGGGGTGCTGTTGGCGGTATCTGCCGTTATGGGCAGCATGTTGGTGCTGACGGCAGACTTGATCGGGCGGGTTGCGTTTGCCCCTTCCGAGATTCCGGTGGGCATTGTCATGTCTTTAATCGGCGCACCGTTTTTCTTCTTTTTGCTGCTCAAAAGGAGGTCGGTGCGTTCATGTTGAATTTTTCTGGTGTGGGTGTTTCATTTGGAACGCGCTGTGACATTCTGCATGATATCAATACCACTTTTGATGCAGGAAAGAAATATGCTATTGTGGGCGCATCCGGCAGTGGGAAATCCACGCTGATTTCCTGTATGAACCGCGAAATTTCGTATACGGGAACCATTACCATATCCGGAAACGATATTGCCCAAATGAAACGGCGTGCGTGTGCGCGTCAAATTGCCATTTTGCCGCAGGTATTGCCTGCCCCAGCGGTTACGGTGGAGGAGTTGGTGACGTTTGGCCGCAACCCTTATCTTGATTTCGGCAAACGACAAACGGATGCGGACCGGCAGATTGTGCGGGATGCCATGGAGGAGATCGGTATTACGCACCTGCGCCATCGTCTTTTACCCAATCTCTCCGGGGGAGAAAAACAAAAGGCGTATCTTGCGATGATTTTGGCGCAGCAAACCGATGTTGCTGTGCTGGACGAGCCGACCACATATATGGATATGGAATATGAAACTGCTTTTTTTCAGTTACTGCAAGCCTTAAAAGAAGAGAAGGGGATGACGCTTCTCGTCGTTATGCACAATCTTTCGCAGGCTGTTCGTTATGCGGATGAGATTGTCGTTTTAGATGAAGGACACATCCGTTTTTCCGGTGATACGCAGGCATGCGTCAATGAAGGCGTGCTGGAAGCGGTGTTTCATGTGCAAAAACATCAGATTTCCGAGGCGGGAAAGTCGTTTGTATTTTTCACTTGAAAGATGATCAAACAACGGCGGTATTCCGGTTTTTTCATGATTTGGCCTTTTGGTAATGTTATCCGGAGTAAAAGGCGTATCATGGGAATTGCATTGCGATGCGAATCGTGAAAATTTGTGATTTTTTGTATGTGAACAGATCTTAAATCATAATGAGATCAAAAAGAAAACCCAAGGCAAGGACAACCGTCCGTACCTTGGGTTTTGTACTTCAAAGAATTATATGGTCTGATTGCGAGCAGTTCTAAACGGCGAAATCGATCTACAATTGCTGTTTTTGCTCACTCCATATCTGTTTTTGCAGCAGCTTGGGGTTGTGTCGCTTCTTCTGCAATTTCTGCCGGTGCATTTGTATCGCTGTTTTTCTTTTTCTTTTCGCCGATGCTCAGCAGCAAATTTAACAATATTCCGAAAATTGCGGCGCCTGCAATACAGGGGACTTGCAGACCAAAGAAAGGAATATTTCCGCCAAAGGCGTAGTTGCCGCCGATGCCGATGACCATAATCGAAGCGATCACGGCAATGTTTTTGGAGGAGAACATGTCCACTTTCTTTTCAATCATAATGGCAATACCCTGTGCGGCGATGGCGCCGAACAGATAAATCTCAAGTCCGCCGATCACGGCCAAAGGAATGCCGTAAATTGCCTGAATCAAAGGAGTGAAGAAGCTGACAATCATGGCGATGATGGATGCAGCGACCAGGACGGGAACGGAAAAGACTTTGGTGATGGCCATCGTACTGATGTTTTCACCGTAGTTGGTTCCGGCAGGACCACCCACAACGCCGGAGATCATGTCGCAGATACCGTCGCCGATCAGGTTGCGGTCCAGCATGTCAACCAAGCTGTATTTCATTTTTTTGCCTTTCTTCCGTGCCACGTCATTGACATAGATGTCCAGCTGATACATGTGTGCCGTGGACTCCGGAATGGTAGCAATGGCAATGGGCATGATTGCCGCGGCCGCTGTCCAGGATACCTTGGGAAGAGAGAACGCGGGAACGGCAAAGATGGAACCGTCACCCAGTTTCCAAGCGGATGCTTCCAATGCCGCCGGGGGCATTGCGCGGAACAGATCCGCCCAGCCGAATGCAAAGGCGATGCCGGCAACCACACAGCCGGTCAAGGCACCGAGCAGCAATGGCAGCTGTCCCAAAAAGCCCTTGAGATATTTGGAATAGATGATGGTGGAGACCAGCGTGACCAGCGCGATCACCGTCCACCAAACGTTGGTGCTTGTCACAGCGGTGTCGTTCGGGATGGCATCGCTCAAGGCATTTCCCGCAAGGGTAAGACCGATGATCATTGCAACCGGGCCTGTCACGGAGGCGGGCAAAATGGTTTCCACCGCTTTTCTGCCGCAAAAACGAACCAAAAGGCCGGCGGCAATGGACACAAAACCGGAAAGAATGATACCAAACTGTGCGTACTGAATGGCTTCGGTCGGCAAAATGCCGTCCACCTTGACAAATCCCTCTGCTGCGCACATGCTGGAAATGGCTGTCAGATATGCAAAGCTGGAACCGTAATAGAGCGGAATTTTTCTGCCGGTGATCAAAATAAAGCACAGCGTGGCCAGACCACTGGCGAAGATGGTAGTGGAAACTTGAAAGCCTGTGACAAGCGCCACGGTAACAGTGGCGGGGAACATCACAATGACTTGCTGAATGGCGTACAGCAGCAGCTTTACAAAGCCAGGGCGTTCTTGGGGAAGATACCCGATGGCATCATTGGAATGTTTCATGAATTTTCGTTCCTTTCATTTCTTTTTCGTACCATACACGCCGTATAGTATAACACATAACCGTCTGAAAGTCTACCATCTTTCGCCAAATTCATAAAGATTTTGACAAATATATTTCATCATTTCCTGCCGGTCTCTTTACGTCGTTTGTGTCATGCGTATAGCGATTTTTGACCAAGTGTCATGCAACGTTATTGATAGCAAAACGACAAAAAACTTGATCATATGAATCGGTAAAAATCATTGTAAACAGAACTACTGACACGGTGAACCTTGCGTACGGTTCTCTTCTTTGAAAAACGAAAGGATTTGTTGACCGGACAAAAATTTTATGATATGATGAACTTGATTGAAAGACAGCGAGAAACAAAGGGATGAAAAAACATTACACTCCGCAGTTTTATTGATATTGTGTTAAATGATAGATTGATATAGTTGACAGATGCCGTATTTTTTTGTTTTGAAAATCAAGGAAAGGGTTATATATGGAATTGCGCGTGCTTCAATATTTCTTGATCGTTGCCAGGGAGGAAAATATAACCCGTGCGGCACAATTGTTGCATGTGACACAACCCACGTTGTCTCGTCAAATTGCGCAACTCGAAGAAGAGCTGGGCGTGAAACTGTTTCACCGCAGCAATCACCATATTGTATTGACCGATGACGGGATGCTGTTGCGTCGACGGGCACAGGAGATTGTCGATTTGGCAGAGAAAACACGCCGTGATTTCACCGACCGCACCAATGTGCTCTCCGGGGAGATTTCCGTTGGCAGTGGGGAGACGCAAAACATGTCGTTTCTCTCTGAACAGATGGTGTCTTTTCGAACGGCGCATCCGTCCGTGCGTTTTTCCGTTCACAGTGCCACCGCGGATGAAATCAAAGAGCGTATTGAAAAAGGATTGCTCGATCTGGGATTGCTCACGGAACCGGTGGATATCGGCAAATACGAATTTCTTCGTTTGCCACAGCGTGACCGATGGGGCGTTTTGGTACGCCAAGGTGACAAACTTCAAGTATGCAAGCATGTAACGCCTGCAGATTTGTTGTCCGTGCCATTGCTTATGCCGTGGCGCGAGGTGGTGCGCAACGAGCTTGCCGGGTGGTTTGGTGATTTGTATGACCACCTTGAAATTGCTGCGACATACAATTTGGTGGTAAACGCCGCAACCATGGTTCGCAGTGGACTTGGTGTGGCGTTGGCGTTTGACCTTTCGACGGTGTTTGAGGATCTGTGTTTTGTCCCACTCTCTCCGGAAATGACCTCGGGTGCCGTTCTTGTTTGGAAAAAGAACCAAACACTTTCCCCTCTGGTCTCGGCATATTTGGAGCATCTGAAATACGGTTTTCGTATGTCTCACGATAACATATAAGAATTTGACATCATAAAAAGGACGATCTATGATATAGGTGTTTCAGGCGTTTGCCTGGAACACCTGTTTTGTTTGATTGGGCATGACAGCATTGTGATTGGAAGAAATCGCCGGCCTGATAAAAAGAATATAGAAAACAAGGAAATATCATGAAACCTGAAAAGATGAGAGACATGAGCAAGCGCTATGGCATTCCTTTGCGTGTGATACGCGCCTATGAACAGTGGAATTTGTGCGCAAATGGAACGCAAAAAGCGGGGAAAGAAACAAAAACAGATTTGCAAACCGATGCAGATTTGAAAAACCTGAGTTTGGTCATGACATTGTATGAGCTTGGATTTACTAGACAGGAGGCAAGGACCTATCTGTGCCTTTGTTTGCAGGGACCGCAAACGGCACAACAGCGTCGGCGGATGCTTCAAATGCGGCGTGATGCATTGCTGCAAACCATCCATGATTTGGAAAAATTGGTTGCGCGTATTGATTATCTTCGATGTGAGATTATCGGATTTTCGCATGGAACAAAACACGTATGATATTGTTGTTTGCAAGATTTCACTTAGAAAAACACAGATACTTGCACAAAAAACGATATTTGCGGGAACGCTTTGGATTGATGCGGGCTATCACAGAACAAATACGGCATGTAAAGTTATGGGGCGCTTTTATGATAGATTGGCAACCAAACAAAATATAAGGAGGATATAACGATGGAAAAACAAACGGCGGGAAGAGATCAATTGGGTACGTTTGCACCAAAATTTGCGCAGCTGAATGATGATGTGTTGTTTGGGGAAGGGTGGAGTCGAGAGGAACAGCTTTCTCTGCGCGATCGCTCCCTGGTTACCATTGTGTGCCTGATGGCACAGGGGCTGGTCGACAGCTCGTTTCAATATCATCTGCAAACGGCGAAAAACAACGGAATCACAAAAGAAGAAATTGCGGAAATTTTGACGCATGCTGCGTTCTATGCCGGATGGCCAAAGGCATGGGCGGCGTTTCGCATGGCCGTGCAGGTGTGGCAAGATCATGGGGACGATGATGTCACGGTGGAATCGACCAAAACCGCTGTGGCAAACAAAAAAGAAGTGCAAAAAGAGGCATATGAAAAACAGCTTCTGTTTCCCATCGGGGAAGAAAATACGGCATTTGCAAAATATTTTATCGGTAAAAGCTATCTTGCACCTGTATCCGGCGAACAGGTCGGCATTTTTCATGTCACGTTTGAACCGGGATGCCGCAACAACTGGCATGTGCACCGTGCGACAAGCGGCGGCGGACAAATCTTGGTGTGCGTGGGCGGTACGGGTTATTATCAGGCATGGGGTGAAAAAGCGCGTAAGCTGTTTCCGGGAGATGTTGTGAATATCCCAGCCGGTGTCAAACACTGGCATGGCGCAGCACCGAACAGCTGGTTTTCGCATCTTGCCGTAGAGGTACCCGGTACGGATCTTTCCAATGATTGGTTAGAAGCGGTGGATGACGTAGCATATCAGGCCGCCGTTTGCAATTGATCGTTTGTGAAAGATGTGGATGTTTGTCCCATAAAGCACCGGTAAATTGATTGCAAGTGCGGGAGGGACACCCCTATTGCAACGTATTTCAAAACAGTGCGAGGGTATGTGCCCCCGCGCTGCTTTTTTTGTGTTTTATTACACGGTTTTCCCGCGTGTAACTCTTTTTTCTCGCTTGACAAAGTAGGGGCATTTTGCTATAGTGAAGGAAAAGAAATGACCGATATTCGGGATTCAAACAGGGAACAATATGTTTGCTGGTTTCCGAAAAGGGAGAACGATTTTAGAAAAGGAGCATTTGCCGCTGTGATTGATCTGCACTTGCATTTGGATGGATCGCTTTCCGCACGAGACGTGTTGCAATTGGCGTCACTTTCCGGCGTTTCTCTGCCACCCATGCCGGACGGGCCACATGCTTTGGATACGCTTTTGGTTGCGCCGCCCGGCGGTGGCAGCCTTGGCGGTTATTTGCAGAAATTTGAATTGCCGCTTTCGGTGCTGCAAACCGAACAGACCATTACGCTTGCATTTCGATCGTTGATTGTGAGACTTTCACGCCAGGGATTGTGTTATGCGGAAATTCGCTTCGCGCCGCAGTTGCATTGCCGAGGAGGATTGACCCAGGAACAGGTGGTGCAGGCGGCCGTAACGGGTTGTGCACAGGGAACAGAGGCGTGCGGATTACCGGTTGGACTGATTTTGTGTTGTATGCGCGGGGCAGACAACCGTGCACAAAACATGCAAACCGTTGCGCTTGCTTCTCAATATTTACATCGTTTCGTTTGTGCACTTGATCTGGCCGGGGACGAGGCGCGTTATCCCACAAACCAATTTGTCGATTTATTTGCAGCTGCGCATCAGGAGGGGGTGCCGTTGACCATTCATGCCGGCGAGGCTGCGGGAGCACAAAGTGTGTGGACGGCGTTGCGCTGTTTTGCCAGACGGATTGGACACGGCGTACGTGCCCAAGAGGATTCTTCCTTGTTACAGCGTTTGCGCGAGGAGCAAACGGTGTTGGAGATGTGTTATACCAGTAATTTGCAAACGGGAGCCGCTGCAAGCGCGGAAGCCCATCCGTTGGCTCGTTTTTTGGAAGCCGGCCTCTGTGTCACGCTCAATACAGATAACATGACGGTTTCCAATACAACCTTGCACAAGGAATATCTGCGCGTACAGCGGCAGTTTTCACTGACAGACGAACAGCTTTTACAGATTGCTTGTAACGCTGCGCAAGGTGCATTTTTGCCGGATGGTGAAAAACAACGGCTGCAAGATACGGTAAAGCAAAACTTTTTCCGTTGGTTGCATCAAGACACCGATCAATCCGAATGTTGAGAACAATCAACCCAAACAAAAATCATGAAATTCATATCACGGAGGAAACGATATGTCGCAGAATGAAACACCTATGCCGCCACATCAAGCGCCGAAAACAAAACCGAGGGGCTTGCAGCTTGGCACAGAGCAAGAAATGCAGACACGCCTGCATGATATCGTTTCACAGATCCGGCAGCAGACCGATATTTGTCCCAAATTAGCACTGGTACTCGGGTCGGGGTTGGGCGAGTTGGCGCAAAAAATGGAGGTATGTGCAACCATCCCGTATGAGACGCTGGCGGGATTCCCGCGTTCTACGGTACAAGGACATCGAGGGCAGTTTTTGTTTGGAAAGTTGTCCGGTGTACCAACGGTGGTGATGCAGGGAAGGGTTCATTATTACGAAGGTTATTCCATGTCGCAGGTTGTGTTACCGATCCGTGTGATGGGGATGCTCGGGGCTCGTTTTTTGCTTTTGACCAATGCCGCGGGTGGTATGAATCCTTCGTTTTCCCCCGGGGATCTGATGGTGATTACCGACCACATTGCCACAGCGGTGGACAATCCTCTGCGCGGAGAAAATCTTTCCTTTTTGGGTCCGCGGTTTCCGGACATGAGCGAGGTGTACAGTGCGCGGCTGCGCGATGTGATGTTTGATGTGGCAGATCGATGCAAGATCCCCTTGCGTGCAGGAGTCTATGTGCAGTTGTCCGGTCCCAGCTATGAAACGCCGGCGGAAATCAGGATGTATCGTATGTTGGGCGGCGATGCAGTTGGCATGAGCACGGCGTGTGAAGCCATTGCGGCACGGCACATGGGGTTGGAGGTTGGCGGCATTTCCTGCATTACCAACATGGCGGCGGGCGTGAGCAATGCGCCGCTCAGTCACGAAGAAGTGCAAACAACTGCCACGCGTTTGTCCGGGCAATTTTCTGAATTGTTATTGGAGATTGCAGCCACGCTGAAAGAACTGTGAAAAACGTGCGTCTCGTCGCAAAGACAAGACGCACATTTTGTATCATGATACGGTGTAGAATGATGAAAGAATGATATACATCCGTACGGAAGAAAGCAGATGTGAGATGAAATGGGGAAAGGTGGAGAACGAATCGCGTTGGGTAAAAACGGCATATTTTTTCTCTCACTTTTTTCTATTAAGGTTGCTGATCATGGCCGGGAAATGTAATGAGATAATCAATGATACAGGTCGTTCGTTCTGCCGTTTGGGCAGTTGACAACCGTGTGTACGGCGGTGTATAATAAACTGATATTTATTTGTAAAATAATAACCGACGGAACCTCATAGCTGTGCGGATCTTTTGAGATAACCGCACATGTGTTAACACACACGGTGCAGATGTGTTTTTTTATATGTAAGAGCGGCGTGAGGGGATGGAAAAGACGAGGAGAGAGCAACAATGGCAGAATTGCTTGGAAAAGATGACCACAGAACACACTATTGTACCCAATTGACCAAAGCAGATGTGGGTGCACAGGTATGCCTGATGGGCTGGTGTCAGCGTCAGCGTGACTTGGGGCAGTTGATTTTTATCGATTTGAGAGACCGCACGGGCATTATCCAGTTGGCGTTTGATGCGCAAACGCCGCGAGATGTGTTTGATACCGCGTTCGGTGTGCGCGCGGAATATGTGTTGTGTGCCAAGGGAACGGTACGCCTGCGCTCGTCCGTCAATCCCAATTTGCCCACCGGTGAGATTGAAATTGCTGTGGATACACTGCGCGTACTTTCCGAGGCGCAAACGCCCCCGTTTGCCATTGAGGAAAACAGCGCTGTGAAGGCCGAAACCCGGTTGAAGTATCGGTATCTTGATTTGCGTCGCCCCGATTTGCAGCGCAATATTATGATGCGACATCAAATTACGCGCGTGGCGCATGAATATTTTGACGAGCAGGGATTTATTGAAATTGAAACGCCCAATCTGGTCAAGCCGACACCGGAAGGCGCACGGGACTATTTGGTACCCAGCCGCGTACACCCGGGAAAATTTTATGCATTGCCGCAGTCGCCGCAAATTTACAAGCAGCTGCTCATGGTGTCCGGTTTTGACCGTTATATGCAAATTGCCCGTTGTTACCGGGATGAAGATTTGCGTGCCGATCGACAGCCTGAATTTACACAGCTCGATTTGGAAATGTCCTTTGTGCATGAAGATGACGTCATTGCCGTCAACGAAGGCTTTTTGAAACGTCTGTTTGCCGAGATCTTGCATATGGAAATCCAAACGCCCTTTGTGCGCATTCCCTGGAAAGAAGCGATGGAGCGATACGGCTCGGACAAGCCGGATTTGCGGTTTGGTCTGGAACTGCAAAATGTATCGGATGTGGTAGCTGATTGCGGCTTTGGTGTCTTTGAAAATGCGGTCAAAGCGGGCGGCAGTGTGCGTGCCATCGTCGTCAAGGGAAAAGCGGAGGAACTGACCCGAAAGACAATCGATGCTTTGACCCAGTTTGTGAAGACGTACCGTGCACATGGACTGGCATATTGGCGCAATGTGGCAGGCGAGGTGACCTCTTCCTTCTTCAAATTCTTAAGCGAGGAAAAACAACAGGCACTGATTCGGGCATTGCAACTGGAAGAAAACGATGTGGCGCTGTTTGTGGCAGATCAAAATACGGTGGTGTTTGACGCATTGGGCGCGCTTCGCTGTGAACTTGCACGGCGATTGCATTTGATCAAACCAGGGGAATATCGGTTTGCATGGGTGACGGAATTTCCCATGTATGAATACAGCGAAGAGGATGGGCGGTATTATGCCATGCACCATCCGTTCACCGCACCGATGGATGAGGACATTTCGCTGATGGATGTCGATCCGTCAAACGTACGCGCGAAAGCATATGATATCGTGATCAACGGTTACGAGGCCGGCGGCGGCTCTATTCGTATTCACAGTCCCGAAATACAGGAAAAAATGTTCCGGGTACTGGGTATGCCGCCGGAAGAATATCAGTCAAAATTCGGTTTCTTGCTGGAAGCGTTTCAGTACGGTGTGCCGCCGCACGGTGGCTTGGCGTTTGGACTGGATCGTTTGGTCATGCTGCTTTTGGGACTGGATGATATCCGCGATGTCATCGCATTTCCAAAGGTACAAAATGCAAGCGAACTGATGACGAAGTGTCCCTCTGCTCCGGAACCCAATGCACTGGCAGAATTACACATTGCCGTGACTGAGACGGAAGATGAGACAAAACAAGAAAACGATGTGGATGACGCGGTGCAATGAAAACGTTGCTCATTCAAGAAAATGACGCAGGACAACGTCTGGACAAATTCTTAATGAAAACGTTTCGCAACATGCCACCCTCGATGATGTACAAATTTATCCGTACAAAGAAAATCAAGGTCAATCGATCCCGCACAGACCAAAAGTATGTCTTGCAGCCCGGGGATACGGTACAGCTTTTTGTGCGGGAAGAATTTTTAGAACATGTGCCGCACGATACAGCATATTTGCATATCGTTCCGCATCTGCATATTATTTACGAGGATGCCAATGTCTTGATTGTCAACAAACCGCAAGGGGTACCGGTACATGCGGATGACAGCGGTGCGCGGGAGACTTTGATCGATCAGATCAAGGCGTATCTGTTGCAAACAGGCGCGTATCATCCGCAGCAGGAACAGTCTTTTACCCCGGCCCTTTGCAATCGGATCGACCGCAACACGTGCGGAATGGTTCTGTCTGCCAAAACGGCGGCAGGTCTTCGTGCGCTCAATGAAGCGATTCGTACTTCCAAGGTTCATAAATCGTACCTCTGTTTGGTGCATGGTGATTTTCGGCAGGAGCCGAAAACGGCACGTTTGTCCGGATACTTGGTCAAAGACGCATCAAAAAATCGGGTTACCATTTATGACCGCGTACCGCTGCATGTGCCAAAGGAACGTGTAAAAACAGTGGAAACGGGCTATGAAGTTCTTCAAACACGCGGCGCGTTTTCTCTTCTGCGTGTGCAACTCTATACCGGTCGTACCCATCAGATTCGTGCGCATTTGGCGCATATCGGTCATCCGTTGGTTGGTGATGGAAAATATGGGATCAATGCGACGGACCGTGCGCGTGGTTATGCGCACCAGGCGTTGTGTGCATACCGGCTGCACTTTGATCCATTCCCTGCGCAAAGTGTGCTTTTTCCTCTCAGCCAAAAAACACTTGAAATTCCGCCAAACGACATTTGGTTTGTCCGTGACTTTTTGGGAGATGGAAACTGAGCGTGTTTGATGTGTGTTACATGTGATTGCCGGCATGGGTTGCCGTGTTACTTGACAAAAACAAATCTCCCCGCCGCAAACGGTGCGACGGGGAGATTTTATCGTAAAAACTTGTTTGTTTGACTTATGGCAATGTTTTCAGTGATTTTCGAAAATAGACCATATCTTTCAATATCACACCATTTTCACAGATGGGGTGATCATAGTATTTGTTAAAAAAACCCTCAATTCGGTGGGAAAAGGTAAATCCACAGGCTTGATAAAACAGAACCGTGAGCGGACTTTCGCCGGTACCGACCTGCAAAATATCGTAGTGTTTACGATAGGTTTTCATAATTTGTTCGATTGCCGCTTTTCCGTATCCTTGTCTGCGTGCCGTTGGTACGATGGCGAGGTTTTTGATTTCCAATATGCCGTTTCCCTCGTTTGTTAAAACACATACGCCTTTGAGAGAGGACTGTGTGATCTTTGGCAAATTTATTAGGTTTTGTTGATTTGTGTCACTTGATTTGTACGCATCGTCCAGTATGGCATAGAGTGTACCGCGATCCAAATAACGATCGATCATGTTTTCCTGTTCATCTGCCATGAGTAAGAGTGGAAGAAAACGTTTTTTGTTTTGAGTGATTTGTATGAACTTAATGTGTTTCATAAAAGGAAGTCCTTTTTACGTGTGAATAAAGCGGTAAAGCATCCGAATGGAAAAAAGAAAAAAATTGAAAAAAATACTTGCATTTCGTTTGTATATGTGCTATACTATAACATGCGTCGCATGTAATATACATGCGGAATCGCCGCGAACCTTAGCGGTTTTGCCGGGCGAGAACATTTTTCATTTTCAGTGCAAACGCACGGTACACCTTGTGTGTGATGTGTGTGGAAACGAAACAAAATCAAGATTTGATCTGTGATAGTCACAGGACGAATGATGTGAGATCTATAACAGGAGGTGTCCACCATGGCAAAATGCAGTGTATGCGGAAAAGGCGTTGTTTTCGGCAATAACGTGTCCCATTCCCACAGAAAAACCAACCGTACTTGGAAACCCAATATTCGTCGGGTTAAAGCGATCGTGAACGGCTCGCCGAAAACGGTTTATGTTTGTTCTCGTTGCCTGCGTTCCAACAAGATCACGCGTGCAATTTAAGCGCTTGTGATTTTTTGCAGTGTAACATAAACCCAAACAAAAATATCGGAATAGACAATCGGTTTGCATCATGTGCAAACCGATTTCTTTTTTGACGATCAAAAAAATAAAAAACTGTTATGATATCGGTACAAATCTTCAAAAGAAGAAAAAAGATGTCGCCGCTGCCCAAAGAGAGATATCGGGCAGCGGCGTTGGAAAGACAACGGTCATGGATAGGAGCATGTTAGAACATTGTGTGGAAAACAGACGCAACCCAATCACGCAACCGCACAAGTAGCGGGAAAATCGTCTGGTCCAGGAAAGAGGGAGCGTAATACCACAGTAAAAATCCTGTCCCGATACAGAGCGCGATACCCAAAAGCAAGAGCAAAAGACGGCTGCGGGCAAAGCAGCGCACATTTTGATTGTGTGCCGCACAGGAGAATATGATGGCCAACAGCCAACCGATTAGCGGGATGCCAAACAGCAGGGAATAGCCGAACCATGCGCCGGTGGATAGAGGTTTGTCCATGTCATCGTGTACGGCGTTGTTTGAAACGCGTCGTTGTTGTTTTTCTTCGCCGTTGGATGGTATTGCTGATAAAAAGGAAAATGATTGTTGGGTCATCCCTGATCCTCCGTTATCGGAGATTGATTGATGTTCATTTGTTTGGTCTGTGTGAAATGAGGACGCATTATCATGACTTGCCACCGTTTCATGCCCCTTTTGAAAAGATGCAACGGCTGTATCATGAAGCAATTCGTTGGGGGTAGCCAAAAACGGGTCACGCGGTAGTGGGGGTGCCTCGTGTGAGGATAAACTTTGAGCATGTGCCGTATCCAGTGGTTTTTGCGGTGCTTGTACTGTATGATTGGATCCTGTTAGGCTGTCGGAGGATGAACTTTTGTTTGGCGCCGTGTCTTGTTCATATAAAAAATGCTGCAGTGAGGCATCCAATGAGGCTTGTAACGATGCAGCGGTGACGGTTTCTTTCAAGGCGTTTGCTGTGAAAGGCGTGCCGTTTGTTTGGTGTACGGCGCTGTCGATTTCTTCTTTGTTTGCCGCTGCGAAATGTTTGCTTTCCCATGTTTGCACGGAATTTTTGTACAGATCATCCTGCTGTTTTTGCAGAGACGTCTCATTTGTGCGCGCGTTTTGCTGCGGTGCAACGTCGCTGTTTGAAACGGATGAGTCAGATGGTGTTCCTAACAAAAGATCAGATAGGCAATAAGGGCAGATCCGTGTGCTGTCGGCGATCTGTCGCTTGCAAAATCGACAAAGCATGATGATTTTCTCCTTTTGCCGTCACAGGAATGGGCGATGATGGAATTGACGGCGCCAACGGGTGTGTGCGGGATGGCAAATGTTGTAACCAAACACATCATCTAAGAAGACGTATCGTTTCGCTCACACATTTTTCCGTGGCCGTGTGTCAGGAATTATAGCGAAATTCAAAACATATGACGAACAAACGTCACTTATTTTGTTCAGTATAACAAAAAAACATCGCTTTGTCAAATTGTGTTGTTCCAACATTCAGACAAAGCGATATTCTTTTATGGCAAATCACGCTGTAAAAAGCGATTAAAGATCGTTGTTGCATGATTGACATGACAGTGTACAAGGGGACATACCCACTATGGTACTATGGTTGAAAAAATATGGGTTTGTTATTTCGTCGTTTGCAGTGTTTGCAGAATGCATTGCAACGCTGCTTGCACGGTTTGACGACGGACGTTGTCTCGTTGGAGAAAGGTGTTTTGTTCGATGCCGTTTGTTCGTTGTTCTCCAGCGGCTTGGATTAGATGCTTTTCTTTTACGTCAGCAACCGGAACATGCGTTGCTTGAGATGTTGTTTTGCTTGCATGCCCACCGCATTGCAGACGCGTGACAGCAACGCCGTTTTGTGTCGCACATCCCAAAAACACACAGCCCACAGGCGTTTGTGCCGTGCCCCCGGTTGGGCCCGCTACGCCGGTGACGCTGATCCCGATATCTGCGCCCACAGCCAGACGGATCCCTTCTGCCATTTCAGCAGCAGTTTGCGCACTCACAGCGGTGTATGTTTGCAGTGTTTGCGTTTGAACACCCAACAGTTTGTGTTTGATGCGGTCGGAATAGCTGACCACCGCGCCCTCCAAAACAGCGCTTGCACCGGAAATATCGGTCAGTGTTTTTGCAATATATCCCCCGGTGAGAGATTCTGCTGTGGCGACCGTTTTATTTGCGTGTTGGAGTGCCGATACCACGTGTGCGGCAAGTGTATGCAAGGATTCATCTGTGACAGTTTCACTACATATCTGTAAGGGAACAGACTTCGATGTTAGGTTAGAAAAGTCTGAAAGATCGGGAAGATCTGGAAAATCGCTGTTGGCAGACGTATGCGATATTTTCATTGTTGTTTCTCCCTGTATCAAGGCAATCATATGATCTGATGCCGTTTCCAACGAACTGTGATTGGAAAAAACATGATTGGAAACAGATATTCAAAATTTATGCGCGCCAATAAAGGATTTTACGCGCGCCGGCGCCTGTTCTCCGAACACTTCATCGGGTGTTCCTGCTGCAGCCACAACGCCGTTGTCCATAAACAATATCCGGTCAGAGATGTCATGGGCAAAACGCATTTCATGTGTGACGATGATCATGGTCATGTCTCGTGTGGCAAGCTCTTTGATCACGTTCAGCACCTCGCCGGTCAGCTCGGGATCCAATGCAGATGTGGGCTCGTCAAAGCACAAAATATCCGGGTGCATGGCCAGTGCCCGCGCGATTGCAACGCGCTGCTGCTGTCCGCCGGAAAGCTCAGAGGGGTAATTTTCCAGTTTTTCGTATAGCCCCACTGAATCAATCAGTTGTTTTGCTTCCGAATCGATTTGTTCCAAAATTTCACGCTTGTTTGTTTTCCAATCGGGATGCGCTTTTGCAGCGAGGATTCGGGGCAGCGTGACATTTTTCAGCACATTGTATTGTGGAAACAGATTGAACGATTGGAACACCAACCCCATCTTTAACTGGTTTTTTCGTTTTTGTGCGCGCGACAGTTCTGTTTTTCCGTCAAACACCAAATCGCCGTCCACAACGATTCTTCCGCTGTCCGCTGTTTCTAAGGATGTCAGACAGCGCAGCAGCGTGGTTTTTCCGCTGCCGGATGAACCGATCACGGAAAGGATTTCGCCGCGTTCCATA
>ERZ857984.1545-NODE-1545-length-18001-cov-5.195977_pt1 | contig 18001 bp, 19 predicted proteins | sample MGYA00519914_ERZ857984 | MGnify/ENA primary metagenome ERZ857984 (study PRJEB31778, sample SAMEA3449417) | human gut metagenome | biome: human gut; feature: human-associated habitat; material: faeces | place: United Kingdom | collected 2010/2012 ... | reverse complement strand
CGCCAGCCACCTGCGGGCGCTCTGGGAGGAGCGCGGCCCGGAGGCGCTGGCGCCCTATGTGCCCGCCGCCGCGCTGGCGCTTTACAAAGAGGCGGCCGATGCGGGGCTGGACCTGGACCGCCGGGCGTTTGAGGCGGCGGTGCTGAGCCGCCTGCGCGCCATGACACCCGCCGGGCTTGCCAAAACAAGGGGGACCGGCGAAGGGCTGGAACACCTGCTGGCGGGCGCGGTGCGGCGCAGCGGCAGCCTGGAGGGGCTGTATGCGGCGATGAAGAGCAAGCGCTACGCCCACGCCCGGCTGCGGCGGTATGTGCTGGACGCGGCGCTGGGCTATACATCGGAGCTGCCACCCCTGCCCCCCTACCTGCAGGTGCTGGGGGCCAGCGGGCGGGGGCTGGAGCTGCTGCGGGGGGCCGCCCTGCCTGCCGACGCCTCGCTGGCGCGGCTGGAAAAAAAGAGCGCGGCCTGCGCTGCTGCTGCTGCTGCCCACGCGGCGGCGGCGGATCTGGCGGCGCTGTGCCGCCGCGTGCCGCAGCCGTGCGGGCAGAGCTACACCCAAAAGCCTGCCCTGCCCTGAAGCGCGGGGCTGCCGCAAAGCAGATGGACAAAACGTGTGCCGCGCCGGGTAAAACAGACTGTGCAATTTTGGGCCTGCGGGCAAATTGCACAAGAGCGAAAGCCTGGATTTGACAGAATGAACAAGGGATTGGTAAAAAATAAACGATCCTGTGAACGAAACGTAAAACTTTTGCACTTTTGCCTTTTTTGGAGGCAAACAGATTGCTGTTTTTTAGGCAAAGAATTATAATGAGAGCAAATGGCAAACTTGAATGCCGCCTGCCGAGGGGTGGGCAACGAAGGGTTTTGCCCTTGGAATTTTGCGAGAGGAAAGGTGAAAGACATGACAAACAACAAGCATGTGTTGACCTGGCTGGACGAGATGGTCGCCCTGGTCAAACCCGACAAGGTGGTTTGGATCGACGGCAGCGAGGAGCAGCTGAAGGCCCTGCGGGACGAGGCGCTCTCGACCGGCGAGATGGAAGCGCTGAACCAGGAGGAACTGCCCGGCTGCCTGCTGCACCGCACCAAGAAAAACGACGTGGCCCGCGTGGAGGGCCGCACCTACATCTGCACCAAGAACCGGGACGACGCGGCGCCCGTGAACAACTGGATGGAAACGAGCGAGATGAAGGCCAAGCTCACCCCCATGTACGACGGCGTGATGAAGGGCCGCACCATGTATGTGATCCCCTACTGCATGGGCCCCATCGGCAGCCCGTTCAGCAAGGTGGGCGTTGAGCTGACCGACAGCATCTATGTGGTGCTGAATATGGACATTATGACCCGCATGGGCCAGAAGGCCCTGGATCAGCTGGGCGATTCCAACGACTTTGTGCGCGGCCTGCACTCCAAGGCCGACGTGGACGAGGAGAACCGCTACATCGTGCAGTTCCCCGAAGAGAACACCATCTGGTCCATCAACTCGGCCTACGGCGGCAACGTGCTGCTGGGCAAAAAGTGCTTTGCGCTGCGCATTGCCAGCTACCAGGGCTTCAAGGAAGGCTGGATGGCCGAGCACATGCTGATTCTGGGCATTGAAGCCCCGAATGGCGAGACCAGCTACATCACCGCGGCGTTCCCCTCGGCCTGCGGCAAGACCAACCTGGCCATGCTCATCCCGCCGGAAGTGTATGCCCAGCAGGGCTACAAGGTGTGGACCGTGGGCGACGACATCGCCTGGATGCACATTGGCGAGGACGGCCGCCTGTACGCCATCAACCCGGAGGCCGGTTTCTTCGGCGTGGCCCCCGGCTCCAACGAGAAGTCCAACCCCAACGCCCTGCACACCACCATGAAGAACACCATCTTCACCAACGTGGCCCACAACCTGGACAACAACACCGTGTGGTGGGAGGGCCTGGACAAAAACCCGCCCGTGAACGCGGTGGAGTGGACCGGCAACAAGGTGAACGGGCCCGAGTATGCGGCCCAGGGCGGCAAGCTGGCGCATCCCAACAGCCGCTTCACCGCGCCTGCCATCAACTGCCCCTGCCTGTCCAAGGAGTTCGATAACCCCAATGGTGTGCCCGTGACCGCCATGGTCTTCGGCGGCCGCCGTGCCAAGACCGCGCCGCTGGTGTACCAGAGCTTTGACTGGAACCACGGCGTGTACGTGGGCAGCGCGATGGCCAGCGAGACCACCGCCGCCGCCACCGGCGCCGTGGGCGTGGTGCGCCGTGACCCCATGGCCATGCGGCCCTTCTGCGGCTACAACATGGGCGATTACTTCAGCCACTGGCTGGACATGGGTAAAAAGCTAGGCGACAAGGCCCCCAAGATCTTCAACGTGAACTGGTTCCGCACCGACGACGAAGGCCACTTTATCTGGCCGGGCTTCGGCGACAACATGCGCGTGCTGATGTGGATCCTGAACCGCTGCGAGGGCAAGGTGGATGCGGTGGAGACCGCCATCGGCTACCTGCCCAAGGCCGAGGACATTGACGTGACCGGCCTGGAGGGCGAGGGCGTGACCGTGGACACCGTGAAGGACCTGCTCACGGTGGACAGCGCTTTGTGGCTGGAAGACTGCAAGGGCGTGCACGAGCTGTACGACCAGATCGGCGAGCGCGTTCCCGCCGAGCTGCGCAAACAGCTGGCCGACCTGGAAGCCCGCCTGGCAAAATAAGCAAATTTTCAGAAACATCCATCGAAAGCTCCCGGAAGGATCCTTCCGGGAGCTTTTCTTTGCCTGCCGGGGCAAAGGCCCGGGCAGGGGCCGGAGAGAAAACGTTTGCGGCACGGACGGGGCGCCGGGCAGGCGCAGCCCGGCCCGCAGGAGCGGCCCGTGGGCGGGCGGAGGGACCTGCAGCGGCGCCTTTGGGCAAGGGTCCGACGAAGGGAGGGAGCTGCGGCGGCCATGGAAAATGCAGGAAGTTTTTTTGCGCCGCGATTGACAAACCGCCTGGCCGTTATATAATTTTATACAAAGTGCACCATTGGCGTGAGCGCCATGGAGCACAGCATCGAAAGAGATGGGAACGGGGTTCGTGATGGCGGATTTTTTGTACAACAACATTGCGCAGCAGCTGGAAAAAGAAATTCAGGGCCTGCCGGAGGGCACACGCCTGCCCTCCGAGCGGGACATGGCGCAGAAATATGGGGTGAGCCGCAACGTGCTGCGGGAGGCGGTGCGCCTGCTGAGTGAAAAGGGCTTGCTGAACAGCCAGCCCGGCCGCGGCATTTATGTTGCGAACGACAGCAAGGGTAAATTTGCTGACCGGTTGGAGGAATTGCTGCTGCACAGCGATTCGGGCCTGGCCGAGATGGTGGAGGTGCGCGAGAGCCTGGAAATGGCGATCGTGGAAAAGGCGGTGCTCAAGGCCAGCGACGCGGACGTGCGGGACCTGATGCGCCTGTATCAGGCCATGGAGGCCGCCCGGGACGATGTGGAGGGCTTTAACCGCCTGGACCGGGAGTTCCATGTGCAGCTGGCAAAGTGCACCCACAACACGATTTTTCCCATTTTGATCAACGCCTTTTTTCAGATCACCGATGAGAAGCTGTTTTTGCTGACCGAGCTGTTTCCGGGGCGGATCGATTCGGCCCAGCGGGAGCACCGGCGCTTTGTGGAGGCGATCCTGAACCGGGACGTGGAGGAGGGGCGCGCGGTGGCCCGCAAGCACTTCAGCATCAGCGACCTGCTTGCGCACATGCAGCAGCAGGAAAAAATCGACAAAAATCGCGGCGCAAACATGTGAACAATATCAATAGAATTTTTGCGGATTTTGATTGACAACTGTGCATTGCGTGCTATTATTGTGTTAAGCGGTACTACCAGTTGAACCGCAAAACAAACTGGGTGCCATTCTTGCAGACCGATTGTTTAAGGAGGATTGAAATGAAACTGTTCAGAAAGCTCACATCCATCGCCCTGGCATTGGCGCTGGCCGCCGCGGGCCTGACCGGCTGCGGCGGGGGCGCAGGGCCGGCCCCCGCGGGCGGCGGCAGCCAGCCGGCGGGCCAGACCGGCGCGGCGCAGGCGGAGATTGAGGTGTTCACCCGCTTTGCCGACGGCGCGGGCAAGGCCTACTTCGACGAGGCGGCCGCGGGCTTTATGGCCGAGAATCCGGGCGTAAAGGTGACCGTGACCAGCGCGGACAACCAGAACTACAAGCAGGAGATCAATGTGCGCCTGGCCAGCAACGAAACGCCGGATATCTATTTTGCATGGAGCGGCGTGTACGCTGAAAACTTTGCGGACGGCGGCCGCGCCCTGGACCTGACCCCCTACCTGGAAGCGGATAAGGCCTGGGCCGACAGCGTGATCGCCTCGCAGTGGGGGCCGTTTACCTACGGCGGCAAGGTGTACGGCGTGCCCATTATTATGGACGGCAAGACTTTTTATTACAACAAGGAGATCTTTGCCGAGCTGGGGCTGGAAGCGCCCCAAAACTGGACCGAGTTTATGAGCGTGCTGGACACGCTGGCAGCCAGCGAATACATTCCCATCTCGCTGGGCAACAGCGAGGACTGGGCCACCGGCCACTACATGACCACCCTGAACCAGCGGGTGGTGCCCGCCGGGGTACTTGCGGCGGACTACGCGCTGACCAGTGACAACAGCTTTGCCGACCCCGCCTATGTGACCGCGCTGGAGTATCTGCAGCAGCTGGTGCCCTATTTTACCCCGGGCTGCAATGCGGTGGGCTACGACGAGGGGATCAACGATTTCACCAGCGGCAGGGCGGCCATCTATTATGAGCAGTTCAACCAGGTGCAGTACATTGAGCCCGCGGAATTTGAGTGGTCCTGGTTCGATTTCCCGGATATTGAGGGCGCCGCGGGCGACCAGAACGCGCTGACCGGCGCGCCCCAGGGCTTTATGGTGGCGGCAAACACCCAATACCCGGACGAGTGCGTGGCCTTTTTGAAGTATCTGACCCGGGTGGACGTGGCCGGCAGGATGGTGAAGGACACCATGATGTTCAGCACGGTGGACGGGGCCATCAACGCCGACACCGCTTCGGACACCTTCATCCGGATTGCCGAGACCATCAAGGAGGCCAGCAGCATCAACCTGTGGCTGGACAACGCCACGGACAGCGAGGTGGTGACCACCTATCTTTCCGGCATTCAGGCCATGGTGGGCGGCGACAGGAGCGCGGCCCAGGTGATGGCCGACGTGCAGCAAAAGGCCGCGCAGGTGAAGGCCGAACAATAAATCGATCCGGGCGGCGGGCCGCATGGCCCGCCGCCCCCACTGGGGAGGCAAGCCAATGTCCAAAAGCAAGATAAAACCGTATTTCTACCTGCTTCCCGGGCTGGCACTGCTGCTGGTGTTCGTGTACTGGCCCATCGCGCAGAACATTGGGTACAGCTTTTTGAAATGGGACCTGTTCTCGGGAAAAAAGACCTGGATCGGCCTGGCGAACTACGCCAACCTGCTGCGATCGGCGGAATTTTGGGTGGCGCTGAAAAACAACCTCTGGTATGTTGCCGTTTCGCTGGTGTGCCAGGTGGGGATCGCGCTGTGCTTTGCGGCCTTTTTGGAAAACATGCGCAGCCGGAAGCTGGCGGCGGTGTTCCGCACCACCTACTTTTTGCCCTCGCTGATCTCGCTTACGGTCATTGGGCTGCTGTTCTCGTTTATCTACCGCAACGATGGGCTGCTGAACAGCTTTTTGCAGCTGGCCGGTCTTGGAGGGCTGGCCACCGGCTGGCTGGGCAACCCGAAAACGGCCATTTTTGCCTGTATTGCGGTGTCGCAGTGGAAGAGCATCGGCTATACCATGATGCTGCTGATCGTGGCCATTCAAAAAATACCCGCCGAGATCAACGAGGCGGCGCGCATGGACGGGGCGTCCAGGCTGCAGACCTTCTGGCATGTGACCGTGCCCAACATCAAGGGCATGCTGCGCATCTCGATGATGATCAACATTGCGGGGGGGCTTTTGGTGTTCAACGAGGTCTACATTATGACCGGGGGCGGGCCCCACGGCTCCAGCGAGGTGCTGAGCACCCTGATGTATCAGAATGCCTTTGTGCACGGCAAGGTGGGCTATGCGGCGGCGATCGCCAACATTATTTTAGTGCTGTCGGTGCTTTTTTCGGCGCTTCAGTTTGCCGGCGGCGACGGGGAAAAACCTGCAAAGAAACCGCGCAGGGCAAGGAAAGGGCGGTGAGCGGCATGGAACGAAAGCACAGAGCGCGCCGCCCGGGCACCCTTGCCGGGCGGGCGGGGGGCTGGGCCGGCCTTGCGGCCGCATGGCTGTATTTTTTCATTATCGCCGTGCCCCTTTTGTGGATGGCGGTGAGCTCGTTCAAAACAACGAACGAGATCTTCAACAACATTTGGGGCCTGCCGGAGCAGTGGCAGTTCCAAAATTATGTGCAGGCCTGGAACAGCGGCATTTCGCGCTATTTTGTGAACAGCGTGTTCACCACGGTGTGCACCGTGCTGCTCACCCTGCTGGTGTGCGCGCTGTATGCCTACAGCATTGCGGTGTACGATTTTAAGGGCAAGCGGGCCTTTTTCCTGCTGGCGCTGGCGGGCATGCTGTTTTCGCCCATTGTGAGCATCATCCCCCTGTACCAGGAGGTACAGACCCTGCATTTGTACAACACCCTGTGGGCGCTGATCCTGATCTACGCGGCCTACCAGATGGCCATGTCGTTTTTGGTAATCCACAACTTTTTTGCGGACATCGGCAAGGCCTACCTGGACGCCGCCCGGATCGACGGCTGCACCGACGGCCGGGCCCTGTGGAACATTTATATCCCCATGAGCCGGCCGGTGTTTTTGACCAGCGCGGTGCTGACCGGGTTTTATGCCTGGAACGAGTTCACCTTTGCGCTGGTGTTTGTGAAAAAGGATGCGCTCAAGACCATCCCGGTGGGACTGCTCGCCTTCCAGGGGGAGATGCACGCCGAGTGGGCGGTGCTGCTGGCGGGGCTTACCATCTCGGCCATTCCCATTATTTTGTTTTATATCTTTTGCCAGAAATATTTTATCGCCGGGCTGAGCTCGGGCGGTGTGAAGGGCTGAGGCCCGGAAGGAGGCAAACGGCATGATCGTTTCCACACTGGGGCTGGAGGAGCCCTGGCGCAGCCGGCTGGACCGCACGGCCGGCGGCCGGCCGGTGCGCCACTGCGCGCTGGCGGAGCTGACCGCAGAGGAGCTGGAGCAGACCGAGATCCTGTTCACCTACGGCTATGACGTGACGGAGAAGGCGCTGGCCGCCATGCCCGCGCTGCGGTGGGTGCACATCGGCCAGTCGGGCATGGATAAGCTGCCCATGGCCGAACTGGCCCGGCGGGGCATCCGGCTGACCAATTCCCGCGGGATCAATGCGGTGGCCATTGCCGAATACGCCATGGGCATGATGCTGAACGTGGTGCGCAGGAGCTTTGTGTTTTACGAACAGGCCCGCGCGGGCGTGTGGGATCTGGAGACCCGCCTGGACGAGGTGTGCGGCAAGACCCTGGGCATTTTTGGCCTGGGGCGGGTGGGCCGGGAGCTGGCGGCGCGGGCGCACGCCTTTGGAATGCAGGTGCTGGGGGTGGACCTTGCCCCCGGAACGGCGCCGGGCGTGCAGGCGGTGTATGCGCCCGCCCAGCAGCTGGAGGTGCTGGCCCGCTGTGATTTTGTGGTGATCTGCATGCCGCTGACGGGCGAAACCCGGCACCTTTTTGGCGAAAAGGAACTGGCGGCCATGAAGCCCACGGCCTGGCTGATGAATGTGGGGCGGGGCCCCATTGTGGACGAGGCGGCCCTGACAAGGGCGCTGGAGGCGGGGCAGCTTGGGGGAGCGGCGCTGGACGTGTTCGAGACCGAGCCCCTGCCCGCCGGCAGCCCCTTGTGGGGGATGAAGAACGTGTACATCACCCCGCACATCGCGGGGGATCACCAGGCGTCTTATATGCCCCGCATGATGGGGGTGCTGTGCGAAAACCTGGCCCTTTACCCGGCGTTTGAGCGCATGGAAAACCCTGTGGACCCGGGCCGGGGCTTTTAAAGCCCCGGCGCAGGGCATGATACGGAAAAAAGTTATTTTGAAAATTAATTGGTAGTACCAGTAATACCAAAAAGGAGGAAAAGAATGGAACAGACAAATTACAGCGAGCGGGGGGTCCGGCGGGTGCTGGAGCAGCTGGGGGAAAGGCGCTTTGACCGGATCTTCTTTGTGGCCTGCGGCGGCTCCTCGGCCCTGATGTACCCCAGCGCCTACCTGGTGGACACCAGAAGCAGGACCCTGGCCGCGGAATATCTGAATTCCAACGAATTTATTTATCGCGCGCCCGCCCGGCTGGACGAGCGGGCGGTGGTGATCCTGTGTTCCCAGGAGGGCAAGACCCCCGAAACGGTGGAGGCGGCGCGTTTTGCCCGGGCAAAAGGGGCGGCGGTGCTGACCATCGCCATGCGGGAGGGCACGCCCCTGGAGGCGGCGGGGGAAGGCTTTGTGCTGTATGGGCACTACGAGACCTGCCCTATGAAGGACACCAGCTACGGCGTGATGTATATGCTCACGGCGGGGCTGATCGACCGGCAGGAGGGCGCCGGGCTGCTGGAGGGCATGGTGCGCGCCCTGGAGGCCCTGGACCCGGTGGTGCAGAGGGCCAAACAGGACTGGCAGCCCAGGGCGATGGAGTTTGCGCAGGGCTGCAGGGACGCCAGGGTGCTTTATTCGCTGGCCAGCGGGTGCGATTATTCGCAGGCGTATGTGCTGTGCAACTGCTACATGATGGAGATGCAATGGATCAACGCGATCCCCATCCACGCGGGCGAGTTTTTTCACGGGCCGTTTGAGATCATTGAGGAGGACAGCCCGGTGATATTGCTGCTGGGGCGGGACGAGACCCGCTTTTTGGAGGAGCGGGCCCTGGCGTTCTGCAAAAAGTTCACCCAGAAGCTGTTCGTGATTGACGCGGCGGAGATCGACTTCGGCGCGGTGGAACCCGCCTATGAGGGATTCATGGCGGTGCTGGCGCTGAACAACATCTGCCGCCTGTATTCCAAGGCCATTGCCGGGGTGCGCGGGCATTCGCTGGACCTGCGGCGCTATATGCACCTGATGGATTATTGAGAACGCCCCGCGGCGCGCGATGGGCCGAGGCCGCGCGCCGCAGGGCGGCGGAGAGGGGGAGAGGGACACATGCCCCTTGGAACGGTGCTGGAGCTGCTGGCACAGGTGGCGCTGCTGATGGCGCTGGGCTTTTTTTTAAAAAAGCGGGGGCTTGTGACCCCCGGGTTCCAGCAGGGACTTTCGGACTTTTTGATGTATGCGGTGATGCCGTTCAGTGTGCTGGCCTCGGCGGGCAGTGAATATTCCCCGGATCTGGCCGGGCGCCTGGGGCAGGCGGGGCTGATCGCCTGCGGGTATTACCTGGCGGCCCTTGCCCTGTGCGGGCTGCTGGCAAAAAAGGCCCTGTGCAAAAAAGCGCCGGCGCGGCAGGGCATTTTTGTGACCATGGCGGTGTTCGCCAACACCGGGTTCATCGGCCTGCCGGTGATGAAAGCGCTGTATGGCAGCGAGGGCTTTTTGTATGGTATCATATACAATATGGCCTACCAGGTGTTCCTGTTCACCCTGGGGGTGATGCTGCTGGGCGGCAGCCGGAAATTCCGGTGGCGCGCGCTGTACGGCGACCCGGTGACCGTTTTGTCGGTGGCGGCGCTGCTGATCTACCTGTCGCCCTTTCGGTTCCCCGCATTGCTGGACGGATTGTTCAACCAGATCGGCGACATGTGCGTGCCTATCTCGATGATCGTGACCGGCTGCTGTGTGGCGGATGTGAAGTTCCGGGACATCCTGCGGGAGAAAAGCGCTTACCTGATCTCGCTGCTGCGGCTGCTGACGCTGCCGCTGGCCATGCTGGCGGTGCTGGCGGCACTGAAGCTGGACCCGGTGCTGACGGCCGCCTGCGTGGTGCTGACCGGGCTGCCGGTGGGCTCGCTGAACGTGATCCTGGCCCAGCGCTATGGGGCCGACACAGGGTTTGCCACCACCGCCGTGGTGCAGAGCATGCTGCTGTTTTTGGCGTCGCTGCCGCTGGTGCTGCTGTGCCTGGAATGGTGGGTGTTTTAAAAGGGGGCATTTTTATGAGGATCGCCGCTGTGGGCGATAACTGCATTGACGATTATTTTGGCACCGGGGAGGCGTACCCCGGCGGAAACCCCGTGAACGTGAGCGTTTACGCGGTGCGGCTGGGGCTTGCGGCCTCGTACACCGGCGCGGTGGGCAGCGACCAAAACGGCCGGCTGCTGCGCCGGGCCCTGGCGGGGAAGGGGGTGGACGTGAGCCACCTGCACACGCTGCCCGGGCGCACCGCCGTGACGCGGGTGGAGCTGTGCAAGGGCGAGCGGGTGTTCCGTGAGTACGATGAGGGGGTGCTGGCGGATTTTCGGCTGAGCGACGGCGACCTGGATTTTTTGTGCGGCCACGACCTGGTGGCAACCGGCCTTTGGGGCAGGATCGAGGGCGAGCTGCCCAGGATAAAGGCGCGGGGCGTGCCGGTGGCCTTTGACTTAGCCGACCGCGAACAGGGCCCTGTGCTGGACGCCGCGGCCCCCTATGTGGATTACGCGTTCTTTTCCCGCAGGGAGGACAGCGGGGAGCTGCGCGATTTTTTGCGGGCTTTCCGGCAGAGGGGGCCCAAGGTGGTGGTGGCCACCCTGGGGGAGCATGGCAGCCTTGCCTGGAATGGGGAGGCGTTTATTCCCTGCGGCGCCGTGCGCTGCCCTGTGGTGGACACCATGGGCGCGGGGGACAGCTTTATTGCCGGGTTCCTGGCCGGGGTGCTGCAAAAAAAGCCGCTGGCCGCCTGCATGGAGCAGGGCGCCCGGAGCAGCAGCGTGACCCTGCAGTACCGGGGGGCCTGGTAGGGCCCGATTTTATAAACCATGCGGCAGAACCGCGCGCCCAAGGCTCTTGGGCGCCCGGTTCTGCTTTGCGCGTTCCGGCCCTGCGCCGGGCAGGGCCGGAAGGGACTTTTTGGAAAGGTGAAAAAACAGGTTGACAATTATATCGGCTGCCGTTATAATAAATATATCGGAAGACGTTATAACGTTAAAAGATATAAACCGAACGAAAGAGAGGCGGACAAATGGAAGGGTTTGCGCTCACCGAGGCGGTGTATTACATTTTGCTCTCGCTGGAAAAGCCCCTGCACGGTTACGGGATCATGCAGAACACCGAAAAGCTGAGCGGCGGCAGGCTGCACCTGGCGGCGGGAACGCTGTACGGCGCGCTTACCACCCTGCTGGAGCGGCACTGGATCGAGGCGCTGGGCAGCGAGGCGAGCAGCCGCAAAAAGGAGTACAAGATCACGCCGCTGGGGCGGCAGGCGGTGCGCGCCGAGATGGACCGGCTGCGGGAGCTGCTGCAAAACGGGGAAACGATCACAAAGGAGTGGGAAAAATGATAAGAACGACTCGAAAATGGTTTTGGGTGTGGGATTACGACAAGGAGGAGGAATGGCTGAACAAGATGGCGGCCATGGGCCTTGCGATGACCGGGGTGGGCTTTGCGCGCTACACCTTTAAGGAGGGGGCCCCCGGCGAATACATCTACCGGCTGCAGCTGCTGGAGAATCTGCCCGGTCACACCGAGAGCGTGCAGTATCTGCGCTTTCTGGAGGAGACGGGGGTGGAGCATGTTGCGAGCATGAACCGCTGGGTCTACCTGCGCAAAAAAGCGGCGGACGGCCCGTTTGAGGTATTTTCGGACCTGGAATCCCAGATCAAACTGCTGCGGCCGATTCAGACGCTGCTGCTTGTGCTCACACTGACCAGCCTGTTCTGGAGCGGCTATAACTTTTGGTTTGGCTTTACCAGGCACATGGGCCTGAATGGGGGCTGCGGGGCGTTTATGCTGGTGTTTGCCGCCCTGCTGGGATACGGCTTTGGGCAGGTGACGAAAAAAATGAGGCGGCTCAAAAAGGAAAAGCGCATTCGGGAATAACCCCCGGCCTTGAAAATGGCCGCCGGACCGTGTACACTAGGAAGCGGAAAACAGTGAGCGGGCGGACCGCTGAGAGTGGGGGAAGGCGGAACATGGAAACAAGGCGGCGGGCCAGGGTGCAGACCAGCGAGGCGCTGCGGGCAGGCCTGGTGCTGGCGGTGACCGGCGGCTACCTGGACGCCTACACCTATTTGTGCCGGGGACATGTGTTTGCAAACGCAGAGACGGGCAATATGGTGCTGCTGGGGATCAACCTGGTAACCGGCCAGTGGTCGGCGGCGGTGAAGTATATCCCGCCCATCTTTGCCTTTTTTGCCGGGGTGCTGGTGGCCGAGTGGATGCGCGGCCGGGGCAAGGCCCGGCCGGAAAGGGGCAGGCTGCACTGGCGCCAGCGGGTGCTGCTTTTGGAACTGGCGGTGCTGCTGGCGGCGGCCCTTGCGCCGCTGGGCGGCGGCTGGGATATGGCGGTGAACGTGGGAGTGTCGTTTGTGTGCGCTTTGCAGGTGGAGAGCTTTCGCCGGGTGCACGGCCAGGCCTACGCCACCACCATGTGCACCGGCAACCTGCGCAGCGGCACCGAGCTGCTCTACCGCTGCCTGCGGGAAAAGGATCCCGCGCTGCTGCGCCACTGCCTGCGCTATTACGCGGTGATCCTGGCGTTTATTGCCGGCGCGGCGGCCAGCGCGCTGCTGGCGGCGCCCCTGGGCCGGTGGTCGGTGCTGGTGGCCTGCGGCGGCCTTGTGCTGGTGCTGGGCATGCTGTTTTGGGAAGAAGTGGAAACGCGCTGAGGCGGGCGCGGCAAAGCAAAGGGGCCGGTGCAGCCTGCACCGGCCCCTTTGCTTTATTCGGCCCTGACCCAGTGATGCACGGCCCGGTTTAAAAATTCGGCGCAGCCGGGGCACCCGCCGTTATAATAGGCGGCAAAGCGCTCGTCGGCCAGATACAGATCCACAAGCCCCAGGTGCATGGCGGGCTGGTATTTGTGCCAGCTCATGCGCAGCCACTCGGCGTGCAGGGCCGCCACGGCCCGGCCCGCCTCGCCGGCGGGGTCCGCCCCTGCGGCGACGGCCTGCCGGAGCGCTTGCAGGATGTTCTCTTCCAGCTCTTTAAAATGGCGGTATTCCGCCTCGGTCATGTTCAAAAGCGCTTGATTGGCGGAATCCGCCGCCGGCTCGCCGTATTTGGCCCGGACCTCGGCGCCGTATTGGGCCTCGTTTTGCGCCACCAGGTTCTGCTTAAAGGCCGCAAATTTTTGTTCGTCGCTCATTTCGATCTCCCCTTTCATGGATGCGATGGTGTTGTTCACGGTGCGGATGAGAGCGTCCAGCCCGTCCCGCTGGGCGGTGAGGCGGGCCAGATGTTCCTGCAGGGCGGCCAGCCGGTCGAAACCGGGCTGGTAGACCAACGCCCGGACGGCCTCCAGCTCAAAGCCCCGCTGCCGGTAAAAAAGGATCTGCTGCAGCAGGTCCACCTGCGCGGGACCGTAATAGCGATAGCCGTTTTCCCCCACCCGGGCGGGGGGCAGCAGGCCGATCTGGTGGTAATAGCGCAGGGTGCGCGCGCTCACCCCCGCCAGGGCCGCCAATTGCCGGATGCCGTATTCCACAGTGCATGCCTCCTTTCCGCAAGATCTATGATACAGGTTGACGCAGCGTCAATGTCAAGCCCTTTTTGAACTATTTTTTGATCTGCCAAAAAAGTTTTGAAAAAGCACTGATTTTTTAAAACCGCCTCATTGCATGAAGGCCCCGGGAAGGGTATGCTGTTAAGAGGAGGTGACCGATATGGCCGGCGAGGAAAAAAAGGATTTTAACGCGATGCTTCACAGGGATGCGGGAATGCCCAAAATACAGATCGTGACCGACCGGGCCACGATTGAGAAGTACGGCGGGGAGAGGATGTTCTTCGCGCCGCCCCTGGCCTACGATGAGATCATGAAAAAGGTGCCGCGCGGGAAGGTTTTGACGGTGGGGGTGATCCGGGCTTTTTTGGCCGAACGCGGCGGCGCGGATTTTACCGACCCGATCACGGCGGGGATCTTTGTGTCGATCGCGGCCTGGGCGAGCGAGCAGCGGGCCGCGGACCGAACGCCCTATTGGCGAACGCTGAAGGCGGGCGGCGAGCTGAACCCCAAATACCCGGGCGGGGCGGAAGCCCAAAAAGAAAAGCTGGAGGCCGAGGGGCACACCGTTGTGCAAAGGGGCAGAAAAAACCTGAGATATTATGTGCAGGACTATGAAAAAGCCCTCTTCGAGCTGGGCTGAAAGCCGGGCAAAGGCGGCAAAAAGAGCCGATCACCATGCGTGTGATTCTCATGGAGGATCGGCTCTGCGCCTTTGCGCCTGGCCCTTGTGCTGCGTTTATACCGCCCCCTTTCGCGGGATTGGCGGTTTGCCCTATTGCTTTTTCATCTGCCGTAAAAACAGAAAAACAGCACCCATAACAGCAGCAGCCGTGTAACCGAGCACCCACCAAAGGTGGGGCAGGATATTTGAATAATCCCCATTAAAGACAGCCCGTTCCAATTCGACAGCATGAATGTAAGGCAAAGCATTTGCAATTTTTTCAAAAGGACCGCCTACAAGGTCTACATCAAACCAAATGCCCGACAGCCAGGCAGACAAATTGGTAAGCAATGCGCCGCAGATGCCGCCTACCTGTTTGGAATTTAAAACACTTCCAAAGACAAGCCCCAAAGCAATGTAAAATAATGCCACGGGAATGATAACCAGCACGGCATACAAAGCGGTGATTTTTAGTTCCAAACCAAGCAGAGCCGCGGCAATATAGCAAATGATTCCCTGTGCTGCCGCCATTGGTAAAAGCGGGAGGGTGTAACCAAAAATGAAATCTGCCGCAGTAAGCGGGGTGGTATAGAGCCTTTGCAGCAATGCACTTTCTCTGTCTTTTGAAATGAGAACAGCGGCAAACAAAGTTATAAAAGATAAGCCAAATATCGTTACGCCGGGCGTCAGATGGGCAAGCTCGAAGATCGGCACAGGAATATTGGACTGAATGGCAGTGAGCAGCCCAATCAGAACAAGAGGAAACCCCAAACCAAAAAACAGATTCAGCGGGTCGCGCAGGATCTCTTTCGCTGTTCTGGCTGAAAATGTAAGCAATCTCATTCTTGTTTGCCCCCCTTTACGATTGCGACAAAAGCGTCCTCGAATTTTTCTTTTCCCGCTTTTGCTTTTATTTCGTCTGCCGTGCCCAGCGCAAGGAGCCTGCCGGCTTTCATAATGCCGATACGGCCGGCAAGGGCTTCGGCTTCTTCCATATAATGCGTTGTCAAAATGATGGTTATCTTTCCCTTTAAGGCACGAATGGTATCCCACAGATCGCTTCTTGCGAGCACGTCGAGCCCTAAGGTGGGCTCGTCGAGAAAAAGTACCTGCGGCTCACTGATCAGGGCCATTGCAATGCTTAATCTGCGCTGCCAGCCGCCCGATAATTTTCCCGCTTTTTTGCTTAAAATATCGGTTAAATCAAATTGTTCCGAGAGCTCTTTGATTTTAGATTGCCTTTTCTCCTTTGAAAAATCGTGGACGCCGCACATCAGCTCAAGATTTTCCTTTACACTTAAATTGGGGGCGACGGCGGTTTCTTGCGGAGATACGCCAATAATATTTTTCACCGCACCGACCTCAGAAAGGATGCTGTTCCCGTTCACAAAAGCATTGCCGCCATCAGGCTTTGTGAGGCAGGTGAGCATTTTTATCGCAGTTGTTTTTCCTGCCCCGTTTACGCCAAGCAGGGCAAACAATTCGCCCTGTGAAATGCAAAGGTCGAGTTTGTTTACGGCTGTGAGGCCTTTGTATTTTTTTGTGAGCCCTTCTGTTTTAATTGCATACATTTTTATTTCCCCCCGGTATAACGGTACTTCAACCCCAAATAAGCGTCGGTAAGGGCTTTGTCGATAAATTCAATGTCCCATTCAAGGTAATTTGTTGCGATCATTGTTGCAATGCCGTGAACATAAAGCCATGATTCCATGTGAAAAAGAAACGCTTCATCTTCACGAATGCCCAGGTTTTTCATGATAATGTTTAAGATCGGACGAATTTCTTCACGGTTTTCTTCTATCTTTTCGCCGGTCCTGTCACGCATAAAAAGCAGCTTGAACAGTTCCTTTTCTTCCATTGCAAACTGAATATACGCTATGCCGCTTGCTTTATAGGGCGGGTATTTGCTGCTTGCCATGCCTTTTTGGAGATAGGACTGGTACAGCCTGTTTGCGGCGGCTATAACCTCGTTTTGTACTTCCTCCATATTTTTGAACAAGCCAAAAATAGGTTTTGCGGAGGAGCCGAGCTCTGCCGCCAGCCCTCTTGCGGTTAATTCCGCAATGCCATTCTTTCTTGTAACATCCAAGGCGGCAGTTATGATTTGTTCCCTTGTGAACTTGAATTTAGGCGGCATTTTTCTCTCCCTGTTTTAAAAAAACTATCGTTGCGCAACTTATGTTTCTTATTGTACCCAGAAAATCCTTGTTTGTCAAGAGGATTTAAAGAAATCTCAATTCCCGTTTGTGTTCCCGGCGTATAGTTAGCCGAACCAAATGTAGATTTACTCATCAATAAGAAAAGAGAGTGTAACCCTTTTGAGTTACACTCTCTTTTCTTATTGCCGATTGTCCTGTTTTAATTCTTTAATGCAGGCATCGCAAAGATAGCAGCCTGGCTTAAGTTCTTTCAAATCCTTTGTTGCTCCGCATTTCAGGCACATCTTAGTCGCTTTCTTCAAGATAATGTGCCCGTTATCCCTGTCGACCAGGATTTCAAGGCTGTCTTTTTCGTCTATATCAAAAGCTCGCCTTGTCCCAATCGGAAGTACCACACGCCCCAGCTCGTCTACTTTTCTGATGATGCCGGTTGATTTGACCATTGTTTATCTCTCCCATTCCCATACTGTATTTTATCCACCTAAAATGGACAAAATTTTTATGATTCTGATCTTTAACATAATCATACATTTTTTCTGTGCTAAAGTCAAGAAAAATGAGCGCCTTTAACACATGGGATGGGTGATGCAGTGAAGATCTATAGCTATAATGGCCGCAAAAATATATCTGGCGACCGTATCAGAGAAGCCAGACAAAAATTGAAAATGTCTCAAGCCGACCTTGCGGCTCAAATGCAAGTTGAGGGGATCATTATTGAACGTGATAGCATTAGCAGAATTGAGATAGGCACAAGGTTTATTCCAGATTATGAATTGCCTGTGTTTTCCAAAGTATTAAAAGTTTCAGTTGAATGGATTTTAGGGATGAAAAACTAAAGAGTGTCTATGTTTTATGCAACATAGACACTCTTTTATATTACTGATTTATGAAACACTGTGGAACGGATTAAAAACAGAGAAACGGCCTAGCCAAAGCTACGCCGTTTCCCGAAAGCATTCCTGTGCTTGTTTTATGAGTGCCGCCGCTCTGCGGCCCCCTTTTGTGCGGGTGTCAAGTTTTGCCGTCCGGCTTCCAGCCGGGTTTTGCGGGCGGCTTTTTTGCCGCGGCCGCGGCCTTTAATTCGTCCAGCTTTTGCTGCTGGCGGGCCTGCTCCTGGGCCAGCTTGCGGGCCCGCTCGGCCAGCTTTTGCTGGGCGGCCGCCTGCAGCTGCCGCAGCTTTTCCTCCTGGGCCTTTTGCTGCTGGGCGGCCCGCTGGGCGGCAGTGAGACGCTGGGGCCGGGGCCGCTCGGGCTCGGCGGGCGGCGCTTGCCCGGCGGTTTTGGGAGGGATATCCGGCCCGGATTTTACCCAGGGCGACGGCTCGGGGGAGGCGGCGCCGGAGGGGGCCGGCTGCCATACTTACAGCCGGGGATTTTTTCAGGGGGAGCATCCCGCCAGGAAAGGAAAGAGGAATATGTTTTTCAATCGGGATATCGGTATTGATCTGGGTACGGCCAACACGCTGGTCTACATGCGGGGCAAGGGCATCGTCATGCGGGAGCCGTCGGTGGTGGCGGTGGACGTCAAGAAGGAAGAAGTCATGGCAGTGGGCAGCGAGGCCAAGGAGATGATTGGCCGTACGCCCGGCTCCATTTCG
>ERZ857984.1529-NODE-1529-length-18178-cov-4.993820_pt1 | contig 18178 bp, 13 predicted proteins | sample MGYA00519914_ERZ857984 | MGnify/ENA primary metagenome ERZ857984 (study PRJEB31778, sample SAMEA3449417) | human gut metagenome | biome: human gut; feature: human-associated habitat; material: faeces | place: United Kingdom | collected 2010/2012 ... | reverse complement strand
CAATACAATACAATACAATACAATACAATACAATACAATACAATACAATACAATACAATACAATACAATACAATACAATAAGTATATATTTTATATTTTAATTATTTTTTCTATTTCGCTTTTTAGATTTTCAAGGATTATGTTTATTCTTCAAACATACGGAGACATATTTATATATAGATTAAAATATCATTTTTTAATATTAAATAAATTATCGAGGTTTATATTATGGGATTACAAATAAACTTAAGAGAAAAATTTCAAAGATTTGGAGCGGCTATGTTCGTTCCTGTTCTACTATTTTCTTTTTCGGGTATAGTAGTAGGACTAACCATTATTTTTAAAGACAAAACTTTTGTAGGTAATTTGGCGAATCCTGAAGGTTTGTTTTATAGAGTGGTTTCCACAATAGAAGAAGGAGGATGGACTATTTTTAGAAATATGCCTCTGTTTTTCTGTTTAGGAATACCTATCGGACTTTCAAAAATTGCTCCAGAAAGATGCATATTGGCTACTTTAATATGTTATTTATCGTTTAATTATTTTATAGCCTCTATACTTGGTTTTTATGGTCCTTATTTCGGAGTAGATTTTACTCAAGATGTCGGAGGAACAAGCGGTTTGGCTTTAATAGCGGGCATTAAAACTTTGGACACTAATATAATTGGAGCGATTTTAGTAGGATTAACTATGACGCTACTACATAATAGATTTTATGAAACAAAATTACCCGATTATTTGGGAATTTTTCAAGGGACTTCTTTCGTTCATATAGTCGGTTTTGGATGCATGTTAATTTTAGCTTTGTTAACATGCTTAATCTGGCCCAAAATACAATCTTTAATAAATTCTATGCAAGGATTTTTAGCAAGTTCTGGCGGAGTAGGAGTTTTTATATATACTTTTTTAGAAAGATTATTAATACCTACGGGTTTGCATCATTTTATATACGGTCCTTTTATTTACGGTCCCGCAGTAGTTCCTGGAGGAATAGAGTCTTATTGGGCGTCTCATGTTTCGGAATTTTCAAATATGATAGAGCCTCTAAAACAGATTTTTCCTCAAGGAGCTTTTGCATTGCATGGACAATCTAAAGTATTTGGAGCGCCTGGTTTAGCTTTGGCTATATATTTTTGTTCCGATAAGGAAAACAGAAAGAAAATGGCAGCTTTACTTATTCCCGTTACCCTAACTTCAATTTTAGTAGGAATAACAGAGCCTTTGGAATTTACTTTTTTATTTATATCGCCTTTCTTGTTTTTTGTTCATTCAATACTTGCCGCTTCTTTATCTACGGCTTTATTTGAAATAGGAGGAGTATCGGGAAATTTTGGAGCTGGTTTGATACAATTTATAACTCAAAATTGGATATTCGACTTAAAAAATCATGCTTCCGTAGTTATAGCCAATATAATAATAGGATTGATATTTACGGGAATATGGTTTTTAGTATTCAGATTTTTAATAATCAAATTTAATATATTAACTCCAGGAAGAGGAGGTGCTCAAACAAAATTATATAGAAAATCCGATTATAAAGAAAAAGAAAAAAATAAAAAATCAGGATTTGAAGAGCAGGCTAAAGCGTATTTGGAAGCTTTGGGAGGAATTGAAAATATAGCCGATGTTACAAACTGCGCCACGAGATTAAGAGTAACCGTAAAAGATATGGAAATAGTTAAAGATGCGGAAGTATTTAAAGAAGGCGGAGCGCATGGCATAATGAAAAAAGGCAATTTGATTCAAATTATAGTCGGACTTTCCGTTCCGCAGGTGAGAACTAAATTTGAACAATTATTGAATGAAAAAAATAACGAATAGTTTTTAAATTTTATAAAATAAAAAATAAATTAAATTAAGGAGTATAAAAAATGAAGAAACATTCGGTTGTTATAGCGGGAGGAGGAAGCACATTTACTCCCGAAATACTTTTAATGCTTTTAAGCGAAGAGGAAAGATTTCCTTTATCCGAGTTAAAATTGTATGACAATGACGCGGAAAGACAGGCGATTGTAGGAAATGCATGCGCTATCATAATGAAAGAAAGAGCGCCGCATATAAAATTTAGTTTTACTACCGACCCTAAAGAAGCATTCACGGGAGTCGATTTTGTTATGGCTCATATAAGAGTAGGAAAATACGAAATGCGTTCGCTTGACGAAAAAATTCCTTTGAAATACGGATGCGTTGGACAAGAAACATGCGGAGCTGGAGGAATGGCTTACGGTATGCGTTCTATAGGCGGAGTTTTGGAACTTATAGACTTTATGGAAAAATATTCTCCTGACGCTTGGATGCTTAATTATTCTAACCCTGCAGCTATAGTTGCGGAAGCTTGCAGAAGATTAAAGCCTAACTCAAAAGTTTTAAATATTTGCGATATGCCCGTAGGAATAGAGGATTATATGGCGGCTATATGCGGATTAAAATCTAGAAAAGAAATGCAAGTTAGATATTTCGGATTAAATCACTTTGGATGGTGGACAAGCATAAGAGAAAAAAGCACGGGAAAAGATTTGATGCCTATTTTAAAAGAGCATGTTTCAAAACATGGTTATTTGCATCCTAATTTGGACGCCGCTCATATGGATGAAGATTGGCGTTCAACTTACGAAAAAGCTAAAGACACTTGGGCTATTTCGCCAGATTTTATGCCAAATACTTATTTTAAATATTATCTATTTCCCGACTATGTAGTTAGTCATTCGGATATAAAATATACCAGAACTGACATGGTTAGAGACGGAAGAGAAAAAAGAGTTTTCGGCGAATGCAGAAGAATAGCCAAAGATGGAACGGCTAAAGATTCTATTTTTGAAGTGGGAGGACATGCGACTTATATAGTAGATTTGGCATGCGCTATAAGTAATAACACAAACGAAAGAATGCTTCTTATAGTTCCAAATAACGGTTCTATAATAAATTTTGACCCAACGGCTATGGTTGAAATTCCTTGTATAGTCGGTTCTGAAGGTCCAGAGCCTTTGGTTATGGGAGAGATACCAAGATTTAATAAAGGATTAATGGAACAACAAGTTGCGGTTGAAAAATTAGTTGTTGACGCTTGGATAGAAGGCTCGTATCTTAAAATGTGGCAGGCTTTATCTATGTCTAAAACAATTCCAAGCGTGGAAGTCGCTAAAAAGATATTGGACGAATTAATAGAAGCTAATAAATCTTTTTGGCCCAAATTAAAATAGTAAGAATAGCAAGCGGTAATTTATATTATTTAATAGGAATGCATAGTTGTTATGCATTCCTATTTTTTTATATTGTTTTCAATTATTATAAAATATTTTCTTCAGTTTCTTTGTCAAATATATGCATTTTATTCATATCTAATTCCATATAAACTTTTTCGTCTCTTTTAAAATCATCATTTGAGTTTATTCTTATCGTAATTTGAGTTTCGCCTATATTTGAATATAAATAACTTTCAGAACCTACCATTTCAATTACATCGATTATAGCTTCTATATAACTTTCGCTTATTTTTTCTTTATGAAGTAAAATATTTTCGGGTCTTATTCCAATAATAACTTCTTTTCCGTTGTAAGAATCGTTTATTTTATAGCTTATATTATTTGAAAGTTCTAATTTATATTTTTCAAATTCCGCTATCCATTTTTCGCCCGACTTTTCTAATTTAGCGTTTATAAAATTCATTTGAGGAGCGCCGATAAATCCCGCAACAAAAAGATTATTAGGATGATTATATAGAGTTTTAGCGTCATCGACTTGCATTATATTTCCGTCTTTCATAACGACTATTCTCGTTCCCATAGTCATAGCTTCCACTTGGTCATGAGTAACATATACAAAAGTTGTTTCAAGCTGTTTATGAAGTTTAATAAGTTCCGTTCTCATTTGTATTCTTAATTTTGCATCAAGATTTGAAAGCGGTTCGTCAAGCAAAAATACCGAAGGATTTCTAACCATAGCTCTGCCAAGCGCTACTCTCTGTCTTTGTCCGCCCGATAAAGCTTTTGGTTTTCTATCAAGAAGATGAGCGATATCCAAAACATTTGCAGCCCATTCGACTCTTTTTTTAATTTCGTCTTTTGGAGTTTTTCTGAGTTCTAATCCGAAAGCCATATTTTTAAAAACCGACATATGCGGATATAAAGCGTAATTTTGAAAAACCATAGCTATATCTCTATCTTTTGGAGCGATATCATTAACTACTTTTTCGCCAATAGAAAGTTTGCCGTCCGTTATCTCTTCAAGTCCCGCAATCATTCTTAAAGTTGTAGATTTTCCGCAACCCGAAGGTCCGACTAAAATAACAAATTCCTTATCTTCAATTTTTAAGTTAAAATCTTTTACGACTTCTACATTGTTATCGTAAACTTTTCTTATATGTTCAAAAGTTATGCTTGACATATTAATATCCTCTATTATTATTTAGTTTATATTATATATTATATAGTATATAAATAATTATTTCGTTGTCAATATTATTTATATAATTTTTTGGGGTTTTTGTTATTCCAGTTTTAGCAAAAAATAGTCTTTATTATATATTATCAAAAAATAAGGACTTCCGCAAATTACGAAAGCCCTTAATATGATTTTAATTATAAAAGTATTTACAAATTAATAAACGCCGTTGTATGCGTCTAAATATATTTGTTTTAATTCTTTCATTAAAGGATAAACTGGATTAGCGCCTGTGCATTGGTCGTTAAACGCTTGTTCTACTATATCGTCAAGTTTTTCATTAAATTCTTGTTCAGAAACACCGTATTCTTTTATTGATAAAGGTATATCGAGTTGTTTTTTAAGATTATTTATAGCCTTTATCAAATTAGCCACTTTTTCAGAATCGTTTTTTCCGCCAAGCTCAACCAAATCCGCAACCGCAGCGTATCTTTGTCTAGCATGCGGATATTTATATTGAGGGAATAAACCTTGTTTTGTAGGTTTTTCGTTGGCGTTATATTTTACAACCTGACATATTAATAAAGCGTTCGCAAAACCGTGAGGAATATTGAAAGCCGCTCCCAATTTATGCGCCAAAGAGTGACAAATTCCCAAGAAAGCGTTCGCAAAAGACATACCAGCAAGAGCGGCTGCGTAATGCATATTTTCTCTCGCTTCTGGATTATTCGCTCCGTCTTTATAAGAATCTGGCAAATATTTAAATATTAATTTTATCGCTTTTTCCGCGTTGGAATTTGAAAACTCCGTAGAACATATTGAAGCGTAAGCCTCTAATGCGTGAGTCAAAGAGTCAATACCGCTTGCGGCGCATAAACTTTTTGGCATGCTCATTACTAAATTGGCGTCAAGTATAGCCATATTAGGAGTCAAAGCGTAATCGGTTATAGGATATTTTATATGAGTAGCGTCGTCCGTTATAACGGCAAACGGAGTCGTTTCAGAACCTGTTCCGCTTGTGGTAGGAATCGCAACAAATTGAGCTTTTTTGCCCAAAGTTCCAGCATCGCATATTCTCTTTCTTATATCCATAAACACCATAGCTATATCTTCAAATTTGATTTCAGGATTTTCGTATAAAAGCCAAGCTATTTTTCCCGCGTCTATAGGAGAGCCTCCTCCCAAAGATATTATCAAATCTGGCTCAAACGCTCTTGCGGTTTTTAATATATCCATAACCAAACTTATAGTAGGGTCTGGTTTAACATCGGAAAATATCGAATATTTTACTCCTATATCGTCCAAAACTTTTGTTACATTATCCGTAATTCCCAATTTGTAAAGCGGTCCGTCCGTTATGATAAGCGCTCTTTTCTTATCCGCAAATTCTCTTAAAGCGAAATCCAAAGAACCTCTTTTTAAGTATATTTTTTGCGGAACTCTATACCATAGCATATTTTCTCTCCTTGAAGCTACCGATTTTATATTTAACAGATGTTTAACTCCCACATTTTCACTTGTAGAATTTCCTCCCCAGCTTCCGCATCCCAAAGTCAAGGAAGGCTCTAATCTGAAGTTATAAACATCTCCTATTGCGCCTTGAGAAGAAGGCATATTTACAAGTATTCTTCCCGTAGGCATTTTTTCGTAGAATTGAGCTATTCTTTCTTTTTGATTGTCTTCATCCGTGTATAATACGGAAGTATGTCCCAATCCTCCAAATACCACCAAATTATGCGCCTTATTCAAAGCGTCCTCAAAATTATCCGCTTTATACATAGCCAAAACTGTGGACAATTTTTCATAAGAAAAGGCTTCGTCTCTGCTTATTGAAGAAGCTTCCCCTATAAGAATTTTTGTCTCTTCTGGAACGGTTATTCCCGCCATTTTAGCTATGACATAAGCGGGCTGTCCTACAGTTTTTGCGTTCAAAGCGCCGTCAATTATTATTACTTTGCTTATTTTCTCTTTTTCGTCTCTATTTAGTATATAAGCTCCTCTATAAACGAATTCTTTTTTAACTTCTTCGTAAACGCTTTTTAAAACGACTACTGATTGTTCGCTTGCGCAAATCATACCATTGTCGAAAGTTTTACTCTGAATAACGGAGTTAACCGCCATTTTTATATTTGAAGTTTCGTCTATAATGGCTGGGGTGTTTCCCGCTCCTACTCCCAAAGCTGGTTTTCCGCTCGAATAAGCCTCTCTAACCATTCCAGGTCCGCCAGTTGCAAGTATCAAGTTTATTTTAGGATGTTTCATTAACGCGGCAGATAATTCAACCGTAGGCTCTTCTATGCATCCTACTAATCCGTCTGGCGCTCCGTTTTCAACCGCAACTTGATTTATAATTTTACAAACTTCAGCCGTGCATTTTTTTGCTCTCGGATGTGGAGAGATTACTATGGCGTTTCTCGTTTTTAAAGTTATAAGCGATTTGAAAGCGGCGGTAGAGGTGGGGTTTGTTGTCGGAACTACTCCCGCTATTACTCCGATAGGTTCGGCGACTTTTTTCATTCCCATAGCCGTATCTTCGTCTATTATTCCGCAGGTTTTAGTATGTTTATATTTGTTATAAATATACTCGGAGGCAAAGTGATTTTTAATAACTTTGTCTTCTACTATTCCCATTCCTGTTTCTTCGCAAGCCATTTTTGCCAAAGGTATTCTTCTACTGTTTATAGCTATCGCGCATGCTTTGAATATTTCGTCAACTTTTTCTTGAGAAAATTTGGCGTAAATTCTCTGAGCTTTTTGAGCTTTCGATATTAAATCTTCAAGTATAGAATTATTTTCTTTTGCTTCTTTTACTTCTTTACTCATTTGTATCTCCTGTATTAATTTTAGTCAATATTGTATAATAAATAGTCAATAAAGTCAACAATTTATTAATTAGGTATTAGATAAAGAACAAAATAACCTAAATATTTTAATAAATTGTAATGATTTTATCGGTTAATTTATATAATTCTAAATTAAAAAAAATCAAACGGCATTGAGTAATAAAAAAGATTTGACTTTATAATTTAAATATGTTAAAATAATTTATATTATTATCTTATATATGTAAGAAAGTGTAATTTTAGTTAATTAAGGAGACTTTATTTATGGAAAAAGTTAATATAAGTCTTATTGGAATTGGAAGAATGGGACAATTCCATCTTAATGTTATAAATCAAATAAATTCAATTAATTTAAGCGGTATTTACGATTCGGATGAAAAACATTTAAATGAAATTTCAAGCAAATACAATATAAATAAATTTGGTAGTTTGGAGGAAGCGATTGACAAATGCGATGCGGTTATAATAGCGAGTCCTACAAAATTTCATTTCGATATAGCTAAAAAGTCGATTCAAAAAGGCAAGCATGTTTTAGTTGAAAAACCTATGACTGAAAATTTTATTCAAGCGGAAGAATTGGAGACAATGGTAAAAGAAAAAAATATTATATTTCAAGTCGGACATGTAGAAAGATTTAACGGAGCGGTTCAAGAATTGCATCATATAATAGAAAATCCTTATTTGATAGAGGCGAGAAGATTAGCTCCTTTCACTCCGAGAATAACCGATGTCGGAGTCGTTTTCGATATTATGATTCATGATTTGGATATAGTAACTTCTTTAGTTAAAAAACCTCTTATAAGATTTTCTGCAAGCGGAAAAAGAATAAAAACAAATAACGAAGATATTGCAAGCGCATTATTAGAATTTGAAGGAAATACTATAGCCACGATAAGCGCAAGTAGAGTGACGCAAGAAAAAATAAGAACTTTATCTATTAGCTCTGAAGAAGCGCATTTTATATTGGATTATGCAACGCAAGATATAACGATACATAGACAAGCGGCGAGTCAAAGTAAAATAAAAACTTCTATTGGAATAAATTATACTCAAGAATCTATAATAGAAAGAGTATTTATTCATAGAGATAATCCGCTCAAATTGGAAGACGAACATTTTGCAAATTGCATATTAGGAAAAGATAAAAAATTAGTTTCGATAGAAGACGATGTTAGAACGATTAAATTAACCGAAGGCATTTTAAATAAAATAAAAGAAACTTGGTAGTTTATTATTAATATTGACATTAAAATCTATTAAACTATAATTTGAATATAAATTAAATTTAGGAGAAATTATATGTTAAAAAAAATTACTATATTCACTTCAATGATTTTTATAACGGTTTTGGCTTTATTTGTCGGATGCTCCAAAGAAGAAAGCAAAGCGGAAAAACAAATAAAACTTGGAATAACAATTTATAGCTATAGCGATAATTTTTTGTCTTTTATGCGAAGAAATATAGAATCTATGCTAAAAGATAAAGCTTCTTTTATTGTGAACGATTCTGAAAACGACCAGGCTAAACAGTATGACCAAATAGACGCCGCAATTCAAAGAAAAGTTGACGCTTTGGCTATTAATTTAGTTGACCCGATGTCCGCTAATATGGTTATTGATAAGGCAAAAAAAGCGGGAATTCCCGTAGTATTTTTTAATATAGAACCTCGATTAGAACATATTATGAGTTATGATAGAGTTTGGTATGTTGGAACTAAAAGCAGAGAATCGGGCGATATTCAAGGAGAAATGGTTTTAAATGCTTGGAAATCAAATTCAAAATGGGATAAAAATAATGACGGAAAAATTCAATATGTTTTATTAAAAGGTTTGGCTGGACATCCCGATACTGAAGGCAGAACTGAAAGAATAAAAGCGGTATTAATCGATAATGGAATAATTTTAGAAGAGCTTGACGAACAGACGGCTAATTGGGATATTCTTCAAGCTCAAAATATTGCAAATACTTGGATAAAAAAATATGGCGATAGCATAGAGTTTATATTTTCAAATAACGATTCTATGGCTTTAGGCGCTTTAAAATCGATTCAAGCTCAAGGCTATAATATCGGAGATGAAAATAAATATATTCCTATTGTCGGAGTTGACGCTATACCTGAAGTTATTGAAGAGATAAGAAAAGGTTCTATTGTAGGCACGGTTTTGCAAAGTCCTAAAGACCAAGCGAGAGCGGTTGTAGATATGATTTTAAATGTCGCTTCGGGAAAAGATGTTTTGGACGGAACGGATTATAAACTTGACGAAGTTAAAGCGGTTAGAGTTCCTTATAAAGCGATTACTAAAGATAATATAAATGACGCTTTAGAAGCTTATAATTGATTAATTTTACTATATATAGAAATACTTTTTAAAATTATAAGCGATTTATATTTTAAAAAACTTGATTTAAAAATAAAAATGTATATACTTAATAATAGAATATTAATTAAATTTAATTCAAGGAGATTTTTTAATCATGAGAAAAAACTTAATTTTTGTTATAAGCGCTATGCTTATAATATCAGCCGTATTGATGGTTTCATGCGGAGAGAAGAGCGGCTCAAAAGCCAGCGCGGATGCGCCAACTATCGGAGTAACTATTTATAGGTATGACGATAATTTTATGTCTTTCGTTAGAAGAAATATCGAAAGTTTTATTTCGGGAAAAGCTCAATTAATAATGAACGATTCTCAAAATAATCAAGCTCAACAAAATGACCAAGTCGATGTTATGCTAAACAAAGACACTAAAGCTTTGGCTATTAATTTAGTTGACCCTCAAGCGGCTCAAACTATAATTGATAAAGCGAAAGCAAAAGACATTCCCGTAGTTTTCTTTAATAAAGAAGCAAGCCCTCAAGCTATGGCAAGCTATGATAAAGCTTGGTATGTCGGAACAAAGAGCGAAGAGTCTGGAGATATGCAAGGCGAAATTGTCGTAAAAACTTGGAAGGCAAATCCTTCTTGGGATAAAAATGGCGATGGCGTTATACAGTATGTTTTAATAAAAGGCGAACCAGGACATCCTGATGCAGAAGCTAGAACGACTCATGTAACGAAATATATAACCGAAAACGGAATCAAAGTTCAAAAATTGGAAGAGTTAAACGCTAATTGGGATACGGCAAGAGCAAAAGATATAGTTGACGCTTGGATACAAAAACATGGCGACAAAATAGAATTTATATTCTCAAATAACGATTCTATGGCTTTGGGCGCTTTGCAATCCGTTCAGTCTTTAGGATATAATCAAGGCGACAATAGTAAATTTATTCCAATAGTCGGAGTTGACGCTATTCCCGATATGCTAAACGAAATTAAAAAGGGAACGATTGTAGGCACTGTTCTGCAGGACTCTTTGAATCAGGCTAAAGCCGTTGTAGATTTGTCATTGAATGTAGCCAATGGAAAAGAACCTTTGGAAGGCACGCAATGGACATTAGACGATGTTAAAGCGGTTAGAGTTCCTTATGTTCCTATAACTTTAGACAATATACAAGTTGCGGAAGATACATATAAATAATTCTCATAATAAATCGGGGATATTAATTCTAATATCCCCGTATTTTATTTTGATTTTATAATTTAAGGAATAATAAAATTATGGGCGATGAAAAGAAAGTAATTCTTGAAATGAAAAACATTTCTAAATATTTTCCAGGCGTTCAGGCTTTGGATAACGCTCAATTAACCGTGAAAGAGGGCGAGGTTGTAGCTCTTATGGGAGAAAATGGCGCTGGAAAATCCACTTTAATGAAATGTTTATTTGGAATATATCATAAAGACAAAGGCGAAATATTTTTAGACGGAAAAGAAGTTAATTTTACATCTCCGAAGCAGGCTTTAAATAACGGCGTTGCTATGGTGCATCAAGAATTAAATCAAGTTAGACAGAGAAGCGTTGCCGATAATATTTGGCTTGGAAAATATCCTACTAAATTTGGCATAGTCGATGAAAAGAAGATGTTTGACGATACAAAAGCGATTTTTGACGATTTAGAAATTCCGTTAAATCCTAAAACTAAAGTTAATACTTTGTCGGTATCCGAAATGCAAATGGTTGAAATAGCAAAAGCGGTTTCCTACAATTCTAAAGTATTGGTGCTTGACGAACCTACAAGTTCTTTAACTGAAAAAGAAGTTGCAAAATTATTTAAAATTATAAGAAAACTTCAGAGTAGGGGCGTTGGAATGATTTATATCTCTCATAAAATGGAAGAGATACTTCAAATATCGGATGAAGTGACAATAATGCGAGATGGAAAATATGTCGCAACTACTCCGTCAAAAGATTTAACTACGGATATTATAATTAAACAAATGGTTGGACGAGATTTAACGAATAGATTTCCTCCAAAAACTAATGCTCCTTCGGAAGATATATTGGCAATTAAAGATTTTACCGCTTATTATCAGCCTTCTTTAACCGATGTTAATTTTAATGTTAGAAAAGGCGAAATATTCGGAATAGCGGGATTAGTCGGAGCTAAAAGAACCGAAATACTTGAAAGCATTTTTGGAATGAGGACTTTATCGAGCGGACAGATATTTAAAAGAGATATGATTATAAAAAATAACAGCACGAGAAAGGCGATAAAGCATGGTTTTGCGCTTGTTACCGAAGAGAGAAGACAAACGGGAATATTTGCTATGCTTTCTATTAATTTTAATTCTATAATAGCGAATATTGACAATTATAAAGGAAATTTCGGATTTTTAAATAATAGAAAAATGCATGAAGACACAATGTGGGTAATCGACAGTATGCAGGTAAAAACTCCTTCTGAAAAAACGCCTATTCAATCTTTATCGGGCGGAAATCAACAGAAAGTTATACTTGGAAGATGGCTTTTAAGCGCTCCTGATATTTTAATGCTTGACGAACCTACGCGCGGAATAGATGTCGGCGCTAAATATGATATTTATAAATTAATTATAGATTTGGCTACGGAAGGAAAAACTATTATTATGGTTAGTTCTGAAATGCCTGAATTACTTGGAATAACCGATAGAATTATGGTTATGAGTAATGGAAAGGTTGCGGGAATAGTAGAAACGAAAGATACTAATCAAGAAGAGATAATGGCATTATCCGCCAAATATTTATAATATTAATATAATAAAATAAAATTAAAAGGAAAAAATTATGTCTGAAGAAAAATCTAATCTTAAAACAATTAAATCTTTTATATTAAATAACGCTATATTTGCAGCGCTTCTTATAATATTAATCGGTATTATAATTAAAGAACCTTCATTTTTTAGGTTAAGCAATTTTTTAAATATATTCGCTCAAGCCTCAACTCGTATGATTATCGCGGTTGGAATTGGAACTTTGCTCGTTACACAAGGAAATGACCTTGGAGCGGGTAGGGCGGTTGGACTTGCAGCCGTAGTGAGCGCGTCTTTACTTCAATCGCTTGATAATCCTACAAGAATGTATCCTAATTTGCCATTGCTTCCCGTTATTCTTCCAATACTTTTGGTTATGGTTATACTTATGGTTTTCGGACTTATAAACGGAATAATAATTTCAAAATTGTATGTTACGCCTTTTATTGCAACTTTAGGAATGCAGCTTATTCTTTACGGAGTGACAAGCACTTATTTTGATAGACCGCCTTATGGCGCGCAACCTATTGGCGGATTAGACCCAAGATTTACAAATTTGGCTCAAGGCGGAATAAAAATCGGAAGTTTTACAATATCTTATTTAATAATATTTGCCGTGATAATAACTTTTATAATGTATATTATTTGGAATAAAACAAAATTAGGAAAAAATATTTTCGCAGTCGGAGGAAATCCCGAAGCCGCTGCAGTATCGGGAGTTAATATTCCTTTAACTTTAATGATTGTCTATACTATGGCTGGCGCTTTATACGGAATAGCTGGCTCTTTGGAAGTTGCGCGAGTCGGTTCGGCTACAAACAATTTAGGAAACGGATACGAACTTGACGCTATAGCCGCATGCGTTGTAGGAGGAGTTTCTTTTTCTGGCGGTATCGGTTCTATTTTGGGAATAGTTTCGGGCGTTTTAATATTTCAGGTTATAAATTACGGTATGTCATTTGTCGGCATCTCGCCTTATATGCAATATATAATTAAAGGAGCTATAATAATAGCAGCCGTTGCCGTTGATACTCAAAAATATTTGAAAAAGGTTTAATTATTTATGACTTCTAATAACGACCCTTTTAATAGAGAATTTAATAAAAGAGAAACTAAAAGAAGAACTATAAAATCTTGGTTATTTTTAGGTTTTATTTTTTTAATATTCGTTATAGCGGAATTGATACATAGATTAAGTTAGATTATATGGATTTATATTAATTAATTTTATATAATTTTTAGATTAAAGAAACAATTAATAATTTTATTAAAGTTTTCTTATATTTGAAAAATAATAATTGATAATTAATAAAAAGGGCTTTTATAAGCCCCATCATTTTTATTAAATTAAATATTATTTTTCAACTTCTTTCCTATATTTAATCAAACCTTCTTTAAGAATATTCATAGCTTTTTTTAAATCTTTGGCATCTAAAGAATAGCATATTCTCACTTCGTCTACTCCGAGTCCATCCGTAGCGTAAAAACCTTCGCCAGGAGCAAACATAACCGTTTCGCCGTCAATATTAAAATCTTTAAGAAGCCATATTGAAAAATCTTCCGCATTTTTAACGGGAAGTTTTGCCAAAACATAAAAAGCGCCTTCGGGTTCTCTAACAATCACATCATCCATTTTTGAAAGTTCTTCAAATAATATTTTTCTTCTGTTATCGTATTCTTTTTTAGCGCTTTCAAAATAATTGGAAGGCAAATCGTATAAAGCCGCCGCTCCAAACATTTCTAAAGTAGGGGCCGATAGCCTAGCCTGACATTCTCTAAATACGGCGTTCATAAAGTTTTTATTTTTGCTTATTATACATCCTACTCTAGCGCCGCAAGCTGAAAATCTTTTTGAAATTGAATCTATTATAATAACATTTTCGGCTATATCTTTATAAGTTCCCATACTTACGGCTTCTCTATCTCCGTAAACAAATTCTCTATAAACTTCATCGCTTATAATAAACATATTATACTTTTTAGATATATAAGCTATATCGTCCAATTCTTTTTTTGTAAATACTACTCCCGTAGGATTATTAGGATTTGCAAATATATACGCTTTTGTTTTTTTAGTAATATGTTTTTCTATTTCGTCTCTATTTGGAAGATGAAAACCGTCTTCGGCATAAGTTCTAACGGCATTTCTTTTTATAGCGAGCAAATCGCAAAAACTATTATAATTTGCATAATAAGGTTCGGCTACCAATATTTCATCGCCTTCGTCAAATATTGCAAATAAACTAAAAAGCACAGCTTCGCTTCCGCCGGCGGTTATTACTATTTCATCCTCTTCGTAATGAAGTCCCATTTTATTATAATATTCTTGTATTTTTTGAATAAGCTCTTTACTTCCTCTTGAATGAGAATAGCCTAAAGTTTTTCCGTTATATTTTTCTATCGCTTCAAAAAATTTTTTAGGCGTTTCAATATCGGGCTGTCCTATATTAAGATGATAAATTTTAATTCCTTTTTTTTCGCTCTCTTCTGCATAAGGATTTAATTTTCTTGTCGGCGAAGTTTTTAACGCTTGAATTCTTTTAGATAGCTCCATTTTTATCTCCAAAATTTTATTATATATAGTAATTTAATAATATAGAATACACTAAAATAATTAAATTGTCAATATTTATTTTTAAGATAATTATTATAAAATACTTGAAAAAAACGATTTTATATTATAAACTATTATAAATTCTTTTAATATATTTTAAAAATAATCTATAAAATGATAATAACGGAGATAAAATGAGAAAAGTTGCCAATATATTGTTATTGATTTTAATATTTTTAGTTTTTAATTCTTTAGCTTTCGCTATAGACGATATTGTCGATAAAGATAATTTGCATAATTTAATTGAAGGCGTAACTTCTTCAAGAGCGGGAACTGACAGAATAGGAACGATATACGATTTTTCGCCATTAATGGAAAAAAATACGCCTTTTAAATTAGGTTTTACATTGCTTGATTTAAGTCATATAGTCGATAACAAAACCGTTATAGATGACCAAAGGAGATTTGCTTTTTTGCCAAAAGGTTTTATAGGTTTAAGTTACGGAATATTCGGAATCGGTTATCAATTTAGTTTATATAACGATTTAAGCTCAAATAAATCGCCAATAGCTCATAGTCATTCTTTAGCTTTAGGAATTGCAATGGAAAAATACAGATTTAATTTGCCAATTTCGGTTTCTATTGCCGATAAAAATTATTACGGCGGAAGATTATCGATAAGCACGACTCCTAAATTTTCTTTTATGTTTAGAGGCGGTTTAATGAATGAATTTTCTATTTCTTTGCATTATGGAATTCAACTTTCTTCAATAACTAATGAAATATCGAAAACTTCAATAGCTCCTATGGTTATAGGATTTTCTTTATTTGGCGATATTATGCTTACAAGATTTGATAATTATCCCGTTCAAATAAGTTTGCCCGTAAAACTTGCATTTTATTATGGAATCGAAAGCAGATGGGCTACTATAGACGCGGGCTATGCGGAAGATTCTTTAACTAATTATTTATACGACAATAATGGCGGACGCTCTTCTAGTAGCATTAGAATATACGCTTTACTTCCTGCAAAGTTTGAGGCGAAATTGGGAGCTATATATGTTTATGCAATGCCTCGATTAATGTTTGAATGCGATATTTATAAAGTAGATAGATTATATAATCTTCATTACGGAATGGAAGGAGAGTTAAGAATTACTCCCGTTGAAAATATGACTTTTGGATTAACGGCTTACGGAGAAGGCAAAAGCATAATGAAAAAGAATGCCGAATTTGAAATAAAGAACGGATTTGGCGCTGGTTTGGATGTTTGGGGAATTTGGAGATATTAAACTCTATTCTTTATTAAAAATCTAAAAAATCTTTTTTTTGGTGCAAATTAAATAACTAAAGACTCCGTATTAGTTATATATTTATTATAATACTTGAATAATATTTCATTTATATTAATAAATATTTAATAACAATCAAACTATACAGTATTTAAAAATATTATAAATATTTGAAAATATAATACAAAAAAATCAAAAAATTATAAATTTAAACATTATTAATTTAATAATCAAGAAAATTATTAGCAAAAAAGAAAAATTTAATATATAATAAATAATTTATATAATAAAATTAAGGGCAATATAAATGATACTCAAAGAGTTAACTTTGCGTTCTTTTAGAAACTATGACGAAAACGTATTTGATTTTTCTGATAAAATAAATGTTTTATACGGAAATAACGGCTTGGGAAAAACAAATATTTTAGAAGCTATATATATGCTTGGAAACGGAATATCTTTTAGAACTCGTTTAGATAGAGAAATCGTAAAATATAAAAACGATAATTATTTTATAAGAGGAATATTTAGAGAAGATAATTTATCTTATGACACAAATATAGAAATAGTTTATCAAAAAAAATCTAAAAAAGTTTTTATGGATAAAAAAGAAATCTCTTCAAGAAAAGATTTAATTGGAAAAATACTTTATATTATATTTCTTCCAAACGATACCGATTTAGTTATGGGCGAGCCTAAATTAAGAAGAGATTATTTTAATATGCTTATTTCAACAATATCGATTGAATATTTATCTTCTTTAATAAAATATAATAAACTTTTAAAAATGCGAAATATTTGCTTGATAAATAAACCCAACGAAGCTCATATTTACAATGAAGATATAGCGAAACTTTCTTTATATATATCGAAAGAAAATATTAAATATTCAAAAATATTGGAAGATAAAATGAACGAAACTTACAAAATGATATTTAAAAATGAAAATCCTTATTCAATTAAATATTTATCAACTATAGAAAATATTGAAAATGAAAACGATTATATAAAAAAACTTGAAGACACTTTACAAGAACAAATAAAACTTAAAACGACATATTTTGGAGTTCATAGAGCGGAATATCAATTTTATTATAAAGATTCGCTTTCAAGAAAATTTTCTTCTCAAGGCGAAAAAAGAATGTTTGCGCTTATAATGAAACTTGCAAGCGAAAAAATACTTTTAGAATATAGAAATAAAAAACCTATTCTTTTAATAGACGATGCGATGCTTGAACTTGACAATATAAAAAGAGATAGCATATTGGAATATATAAAAACTTTAGGACAGGTATTTATAACCGTGACTGAAAAAGAAAAAGTGAAAAATTTTGAAAGAGGAAAAATTTTTGATATAGCTAATTGTTAGTTTATAAAAACATAAAAAATTATGGGCTTATTTTATTATTCTGTAGATTGCGTTAAAAATTAATTCTTTTATTTATAAGAAATCCAAAATTTTATCTTACTTCTTCGATGTCAAAAAGTATGCAAAAAACCATTTCTTTTTTTGGTGTCTGCACAACTTTGGCATGTAAAAAAAGCATTAACACTCTAAATTTAAAGCTCAATATCAACGGCTTATATTTTATTTTTTAAATCAACTATTTTTAGCAACGGTAATTATATTCTCTCAATATCTGAAATGTTAACTTTATTTATATTTTTTATTTTATAAAAAATTGTTATAGTGTGGCAGTAAAACGACTTTTTATAAAGTTAGGTAAAATCCAAGCAATACATAAAAAACATTTAAAACCCTAAACTAACAAAAAACAAAAAAGAAGCTCGCCCTTTTCAGACAAGCTCCTTCAATATAAAGAAAAAATTTTTCTAACCAGCAATTTTAAAAGCCATGACGAATATAACATTTCGCCATGACTATAATAGATTTTAATTTTTTACTATCTTTAAAATCGCTTTCAAAAAAAAGGAATTCTAAAAATACCAAGCGATACCTGAAGAAGCGTTTAATATCATAGTTGTTGCGCTTGCTC
>ERZ857984.1522-NODE-1522-length-18231-cov-5.471061_pt1 | contig 18231 bp, 22 predicted proteins | sample MGYA00519914_ERZ857984 | MGnify/ENA primary metagenome ERZ857984 (study PRJEB31778, sample SAMEA3449417) | human gut metagenome | biome: human gut; feature: human-associated habitat; material: faeces | place: United Kingdom | collected 2010/2012 ... | reverse complement strand
TTCTTCGGCTATTTTTTTATCGTATCCCATATTTATAACCTCTATAAAATTTAATCAATTCAAAATTCAATTTATAATTTCCTTATTTTATTATATAATAATATTATAAACAATTTTATTAAATATATAAATTATCAATAAATTAAATATAAATTAAAATTATATTTAGCATTTTATTTTTATTACTATTTTTTAGTATATTGTATTAATATATATTTTTCAATAGAGAATTTTAGCGAGATTATTACGAAATATTTTTAAATTAATTGTTTTTCATTATTGATAATTGTATCAAAAGCTATACAATATTTAAAAATAAAAATAATATAATATTTATGCATAGAAGAATAAATTTTTAAAATATATTGAATTATCAATTATAATTTATTAATTAAACCTAAAATAATTTATTTTTCATTATTATTTTACGACTTTATTTTGACTATAATTTATAACCGTATAAGAATGCAATCTTCCGTCATTTCCTTTATATACATTCATATTTAAAGGGTCAACTTCCCAAACTCTATCGACTACAAAATTATAATAATAATTTCCCGACTCTGCTCTTAAAGTTATTGTCCATAAATTATTTGAATAAATCATAGGATATCTTAAACTATCAAATCCTAATTTATCGGAAGTAAACATTACCTCTCTTGCAATATCGTTGCTGTAGAAAAATGTAACCGTTCCGTCAGAATTGTAAACGGGATTTTTATCGTAAAAACCTATATCTTTATCTAAAATAAAATAACTAACTTCTTGATTATTATTATCGTATTCCATATTTGAGTTTAAAGGGTCGTTAATCCAAACTCCATTAACTCTATATCTATAATTATATTTTCCCGCTTTCAATGGAACTTGCCATAAATAATAAAAAATTCCATAAGAGTTTTTTATTAAAGGAATGCTATCTTCCCAATAATTAAAATCTCCCGAAACTTCAACCGAATCGTAATTTTCCGCAAAAGTAAATAAAACGCCGTCCTCTACTACTCTCGGAGGCATAACATCCTGTATATTATAATATTTTAGAATTTCCATTCTATTCATTCGCTCTTCGTGTTGTTCTATAGTTTCTACATCTTTATCGCCGCAAGATATTACGAACGCCAATATTAAAAACGAAATTATTTTTTTCATTAAAATTAACCTTTTGTATTTAATTTTATATTAGAATTATCAGAATTTTCTTCGTTATTATTTTTATTATTCTGCGATTTATTTGAATCTATATTTCCTTTAGCCGCTTTCTCTTCCACAATCGCCCAAGCGCTTTTTAATTCTTTAAGATATTTTATAACTTCCAATATTGGAGGTTTTGTTTTTGAAATATTTCCTTCGGTTAATTTTTGATTCATATAAGTATAAATTGAAGCGAGTCTATCGGCTATCTCTCCCGCTTCGTAATTTAAAGAAGATAAAAGTTCGTATATTATCTCTTGAGCTTTAACTATATTATTATGAGCTTCTTCAGTTCCATGTTTTTTATCCATAGAAACGCATGCCGATTCTAAAAATTTTATAGCGCCGTCATAAAGCATAACTATAAGCCTATTTTGAGATGCCGTGCTTATTTCAACCTTTTTATATTTTTGATAACCATCGGTAATAGCCAATGAATCCCCCCGAATATTTATATATTTATTATTTTTTTTATTATCGGAAAATGGCAAAAACCATAAAATACTTTTTATTATTAGTTAATAATATATATTATTATAAAAAAGTCAATTATTTTATATTAATTAATAAAAAATCACAATTTCAGCTTAATAAATATGGAAATTCTCTACTTTATAAAAAAACTCTAAAAAATTGTTTTCAAATCTCTGTGTCCATTTAAAAAAATCACGCAAAATTTGTGTTCTTTTTTGATAACACGCTAAGTTAAAAGCTTACTCCAATATTAATGCCTATAATTATATAGAAGTGAGCAGAAGCCAAAAGTTAATTATTTTATTAAAAAAGTTAAAAACTTCTCTTACTTTTTGATACCAATTTGATAACAAAAAAATAATTAAGAAATTTGTATTCTACAATAAAACAAAAAGGCACTCCCTCGATTTGAGAGAATGCCTTTTAATAGGTATATACGGAACTAATTTTTTATAGCTTATCTGCTTCCTTAATTCTTATGTCCTGGCATGAACATGAAGCACCACCAAGGAGTATTTCCGCTATCTGAAAATACTACATATCTCGTAAATTGCGGGAATGTAAACTCAGGTCTTTCGGCTAAATACAATTTTTCATTTAGCATTTTATTATATTTATCTTCGTTTCTGTCATTTCCTTCCCACCAAACATAGTATGAATCGATTCCTGCAGCTCCTTTGATTCCTTCATTACCGTCTGGATTCATAACCAAAACTTCTAAAGCGCCTGCTGGGAACTGTCTCTGGAAGAATATATTTTCATAATAAGCTCCATTCCAGAATTTAGACAAAGTTATATCCGCTTCTATGAATGTATGAACCGCATTTCTAGCGCTACTGCCTCTACCATATATTGAGTTAGCTTCATCTCCGCTTATAGCCATTTTATAAAGCGCTCCAACTGTATATTCTTTAGAAACTCCATATTCATGCGTTACGCTGTCGGCAAATCCATAATTCTTTTTAGTAACATATATGCGAGGAACTATAATCGCGCCTACAAATTTTTTGATTAATCTGTTATCTGGTTTGTAGTAAATATTACCTTTAGAATCAAAATAGTAATAATCTTGTAAATCTTCATTTTCGTCTTTTGCTGGTAAACTTTTTTGGAAATCTTCTATTCCATAAGGATTTCTACCATTTCTAATTGCGAAAACTTTACCGTCTTTTGCGCCTTCTCTATTAATTTGTTCGAGCCATAATCGATTTAATCTTGCAGTATCTCTATAATCTACATCGACGAAGATTCCCCTAGCTTCAACAGATTCAGGCCAAAGAACAGAAATTCTATACTTTGTGCCTGGTTTGTCTGGAAGTTGAGCTACCGTCTCATTTGTAACATATTTAATTATGTATTCCTTCTCTCCTTGAACATACTGCGTGATAATCTCTTTTACTGGGGCTAAATTTGTATAACCTCTTAAGGTCTCTTCCGTAGCCGTTACCGTGTCCGTTTCGATAAAGCCATTAGTCCATACCTTTCCCGTAGCTTCGTCAATCAAACCTGTTTCTGTAGTAAATTGAGACAATTGTGTAGGTTTTGATTTACAAGCTATTGCCGTAGCTAAAACTACAATTAAAATTATTAGAAGTAAATAAATTGATTTTTTCATTTTGCATATCCTTCATTTTTAATGAAATTTTTATTTACTGATGGATAAAGCTATAAAATAATTTTATCTATCTACTAATAAGATAATAAATTTTTATAAAAAGTCAAGAACTTTTTTTTTAATTTTTTCTATCATTTTTTTATATTACTTTTTACCTAAAATTATCAAAAAATCATAGTATAAAATTTGAAATAAAATTTAGTTTATGTTATAATTAATAGAATTTACCAATGAAAAAAATTCTTTTAAATAAAAATATAAAATGATAGTTTAAAATAAAATTCTCAATTAAAATAAATTTCAAATTTGAAAAATCTAAATTATAATAAATCAAAAAATTGAAATACAAAATAAAATTCTCAAATCAAAAATTTCTAAAATTTAATCTATTTTCATTATGAGGTTATTTATATCCAAATTAATCTACTTTTAATAAAATTCATTTATTAATGAAACTAAATTTTTTAAAATTAACTTTATTAAATGTGAATTGCCATGCCAATGTCAAAGGCACTCCTTTAAAGAAGTCGGCTAGCAATAACTATGTTTTTAAGTATTTTTAATTTTTAAGCCTTACTATCTTAAAAACTAAACTTTATTTCAATAAATTAATTTTTTTAGTTTTATGATATAATAATAAAAATTAACTTTTAATTAAAAGAGAAAATATGAATAAGAATAAAAAATATAATTATATTAATCAAAAGCCTTTAACCGAAGAGCTTTATAAAGAAGAATTAGAAGCTTTAAAAAAAATTGACAATAACAGCAAACCTAAAAATTGGGTTTTATCTCCTCAAGCGGTTAGAGATTTTATATTAGGCAAAGAGCTTGAAAATATAACCATAAAAAGAAAATTCTACGGAGACGATGCATTAGTAGAAAGAGCTATAATTACGCTTTCAAGCAATAGAGGATTAATGCTTGTCGGAGAACCTGGAACTGCAAAAACAATGTTAAGCGAATTATTATCCGCGGCGATTAGCGGAACAAGTTCTATAACGATTCAAGGAACTGCGGGAACAAACGAAGATAATATAAAATATTCCTGGAATTATGCAATTTTATTTGCCAAAGGTCCCGTTAATGAGGCTTTAGTTCCTTCGCCCGTTTATATAGGAATGGAAAAAGGATTAATAACTAGATTTGAAGAGATTACAAGATGCCCTTTAGAAATTCAAGATTCTTTAATAAGTATTTTAAGCGACAAAATTTTAAATATTCCCGAACAGAATTCTATACTTTTTGCAAAAGCTGGATTTAATATAATAGCTACGGCAAATACGAGAGATAAAGGCATAAACGAAATGAGCAGCGCCTTAAAAAGAAGATTTAATTTTGAAACTGTAGAACCCGTAAAAAATCCTAAAATTGAAGCGGAAATTATAAAAAATCAATGCGAGAGTTTATTTGAACTTGCAGATATAGATATGTCGGTTGAGGACGATGTAGTTGAAGTTTTATCTACAACTTTTAACGAATTAAGAAACGGCAGAAGTTTAGAAAATGCAAAAATACAAGAATTAAATTCCATAGTTAGCACGGCGGAAGCGGTTTCGGTTTATTATCAATCGGCGCTTTATTCTTATTATTACGGAAATAAAAAAATAGAAATGTCTACTTTATTGTCGAATTTAATTGGAAGCGTAGCTAAAGAAAATAAAGAAGATTTGCCGAAATTAAAAAATTATTTTAATAATTCTATTAAAGCAAAAGCGGAAAAATTAGGCAAAAGGTGGAAAGAATATTATGAAAGTAGGAATTTAATTAAATAATTTTAAAAATATTTTAATTATTAATACTTGAAAATAAACGATATATATTATACAATATTGTAAAAGGAGTGATTAATATGTCTGAACTTAATGTAAAAAGCGCCGATGGAATAAATGAATTTGGCAAACAATACAGAGTTTTACTTGTGGACGACTCTGCATTTGTAGTTAAACAATTACAACAAATTTTTATTTCCGAAAATTATAAAGTTGTCGGAACGGCGGAAAATGGAGAAGAGGGCGTTTCTATGTATAAAGAGCATAAACCCGATTTGGTGACTCTCGATATTACTATGCCCAAAATGGATGGAATTACTGCATTAACAAAAATAATTGAATTCGATAAAGAAGCAAAAGTTGTTATGGTTAGCGCTTTGGGTAAAGAGGATATGGTGAAAAAAGCTCTTTTAGCTGGAGCAAAAAATTATATAACAAAACCTTTAGACAGAAAAAAAGTTCTTGAAAGAATAAGAATGGTTTTGGAAAAAAAATAAAAAATATTTATAATATTTAATTTATTAAAATATTATAATTCTATATCTTCTTTAATTAGGAATTATTATTTTGAATGCTTTAGAATTAAAAAGAGAAGAGTTTAATCTTTTTGAAGACTTTGTATATAGGGAAAGCGGAATTCGTTTTAATGTTATAAATGAAATTATTTTAAAATCGCATATTTTCTCTTCAATGAAAGAAAAAGGAATCGAAGAAGTTTACGATTATTATAAATTAGTTTCTTCAAATAAAGATTGTCTTGAAGAATTTTTAGAAAGCATAACTACAAATTTAACAAAATTTTTCAGAACGCAATCGGATTTTAATTTATTAAAAGAATTCGTTTTACCGAAACTCTTAAAATCTAAAAGAAAATCGGAGCAGATAAGAATTTGGTGCGCGGGTTGCTCTACGGGCGAAGAAGCTTATTCTATAGCTATAACTTGTTTAGAAACTCCAAATATTAAAGCGGAAAATATAAAAATATTTGCAACCGATTTATCTACTCATTCTATTATCGAAGCAAAAGAAGGAAAATATAATTCTGATAAAATAGAATGCATTAATAGAAGATATTTAAAAAAGTATTTTGATAAAACTTCCGCAAATATTTATTCCGTAAAAAGCGTAGTAAAAGATTTAATAACTTTCGATTGCCATAATTTAATGCATAAAAGTCCGCATTATAATATAGATATTATTTTTTGCAGAAATGTTTTAATATATTTCGATAGCGAATCGGTTAAATTGACTGTTAACAGATTTTATGATATATTAAATAGAAACGGATTTTTATTTATCGGGCATACCGAATCTTTATTTGGACTCGACACTAAATTTAAATCCGCTAATATAAATAATTCAATAGTATATACGAAACAATAGGAGTTTTAAATGTTTAAAAAAAATGACTCTTTAGAATCAAATTCAATTATAGGAGAAGGTTCTTATTTTAAAGGCGAATTTACCTTAAAAGGAACTTTGAGAGTAGAAGGCTGTTATGAAGGCGATAAATTGGAAGTCGATAATATTATTATTGGGCAGACGGGAAAAGTTAAATCAAATATAAAATCAATCGCCGCCATTATAGAGGGAATAGTCGTTGGAAATATAGAAGCGTCAAGCAGAGTTATGCTTATGCCGACAAGCAGAGTATTGGGAGAGATAAGAACGCCCGAGCTTATAATACAAAATGGAGTTATGCTTGAAGGTTTATGCGTTATAGCTCCCAATCCGCAAACTAACCCTAAAGAAACTATATTATCTTTATATAATTCAAATAATGAAAATTCTAATTTGGAAACAAATTAATTTTTAAATAAAGAGTAAATATGCCTTATTTTTATAATGTTGAGAAAAAAATCGGAGCTAATATCGTAATACTTACTTTAATCGGTATTATAAGTTTTTCAGTTTGCATATATTTATTTATTTCAAATTATATACAGAAAAAAAGACTCAAATCAATTTACGATTATATGCTTGTTAAAGATTATGATAACGCTTCTTTTGTATTTAAAGATATGCATAATAAAAATCCGCTTGATAAAAATATATTGATGACGGGAATAGATTTGTATTACGATGTAATAATAAACGGCATAAACGAAAATATAATAATTTCTTCATGCGAAAATATTATAAAATATTCAAGGCAGATTCTTATAACGGGAAAATTCTTAAAAAATAAATACAATATATATCAAAGACTTGCATTTAGCTATCAAAAACTTGGAAATTCTTATTATGAGGATTCTTACGATTCTTATATTAAAGCTTTGGAAAATGGAGATAATAGAGTTTCTACGGTAATAGAGCTTGCTAAAGTATGCTATAATATAGGTTTGTATAAAGAAGCTATAAATTATTTGGAGAATATAATAAAAAATCAAAATATTACAAATATAGAATTATATTACGAGCTTGCAAACGCCTATGAAGGAAATAAAGATTATACAAAATCTATACAGACTTTATCGTATATTACCGATAAATTTAACGGGAATATAGATATTGAATTAAAAACTTATTTCAAATTAGGAAATTTATATTTCAGGCAAGGATTATATAAAGAAAGCGAATTTTTTTATAAAAAGGCTTTGGAAATGGATGACAAAAATCCTAATCTATATTATAGTATAGGAATATTATATAGACAGAATAAAAGACGAAACGAAGCTATTAATATGTTTAGAGAAGCTTTGAAAATAGATAATTCGTATAAACCCGCAATAGATGCGTTAAGAAGATTATAAATGGGAGATTGTAAAGAATATGATGAATTTTGTATATAATATGTTTTCAAGCGATATGGGAATCGATTTAGGAACGGCAAATACTTTGGTTTATATTAAAGGAGAAGGAATAGTATTAGCCGAACCTTCCGTTGTCGCCGTTGAAAAAAGCACGGGAAATGTTATCGCCGTAGGAATCGAAGCTAAAAGAATGCTTGGTAAAGTTCCTGGCTCAATTGCAGCTATAAGACCTATGCGTGACGGAGTTATTGCCGATTTTGAAACGGTTGAAAAAATGATTAGATATTTTATTAATAAAGTGCATAATAAAAAGACTTTGGTTAAACCGAGAATAGCTATTGGAATTCCTACGGGAATTACCGAAGTTGAAAGAAGAGCGGTTAGAGAAAGTTGCGAGCAAGCTGGAGCGAGAACAATATTTCTTTTAGAGCAATCGAGAGCCGCGGCTATAGGAGCGGGAATGCCAATTAACGAACCTAATGGAAATATGATAGTTGAAATTGGCGGAGGAACTACGGAGATTGCCGTTTTGTCTTTGGGTAGTATGGTTAAAAGCGCTTCTATAAGAGTTGGAGGAGACGAGCTTGACGAAGCTATAGTAAAATCTATGTTAAAAACTCATAACCTTTATATAGGAGAGAGAACTGCAGAAGAGATTAAAATAAATATAGGAAACGCATTTAAAGGCGATATCTCAAAAACTATGGATATTAAAGGGCGAGATTCGGTTTCAGGGCTTCCTAAAACTTTAACTATAAACAGCGCCGAAGTAAAAGACTCTATAAACGATATATTAGTTGAAATAGTCGAAGCGATAAAATCAGTTCTTAATCAAATTCCGCCCGAAATTTCAGCCGATATAGTAGAAAGGGGAATAGTTATGAGCGGAGGAACTTCTTTATTGCATGGATTTACCGATTTAGTAGCCGAAGAAACGGGAGTTCCCGTAATATTGGCGGAAAATCCTTTAACTTGCGTAGCCATTGGATGCGGAAAATTTATTGAAGAGACAAAAAATTTAAAGAATTATAGACGATATTCTTAAAAATGAACGCCATTATAAAACATAAACTTCTTATAATATATATAGCGCTAAATCTTATAGCGGGAATGTTAATGGTTCTTAATAGGAGTAATTTTGTATTTAATTTCCGTTCTATTTATTCGCTTGGAATTTATCCTATACAAAGCGCTACAAAAAGTATTTCAAAAGCTTTTGTTTATATTTATACGAGCATTAACGATATATTTACTTTGCAAAATCAAATTCAAAATTTGAGAGATAGAATAGCGGAATTAAGCGGAACGGCTTTAGAATACGAACAGTTAAGCAGAGAAAACGAAAGATTAAGAGCTTTATTAAATGAAATTCCAACCGATAATTATCCTCTTGAATACGCCGAAATAGTTTCAAAGGACCCTCAAAATTTCTATAATACTATAGTTATAAATAAAGGAAGCGCAAACGGAATAGTAGTCGGAATGCCCGTAATATCTTATAAAGACGGTTATAAAGCTTTAGTAGGAAGAGTCGTAGATGTGAGAAGATATAATAGCAGAGTTTTATCTTTAATAGACCAGCGTTCGCAAATATCGGTAATGCTTGAAAGTTCGAGAGCTACGGGAATAATGACGGGACAAAATCCAAAATCAACTCAAACTCATTTGCAATATATAGATTTGCAACTTGATGTAGAAGAAGGCGACAGAGTAATTACAAGCGGAATGGGAGGAGTTTTCCCAAGAGGAATTTTAGTAGGAACGATTTTTAAAGTTGAAAAGAAAAGCTATGGATTATTTCATGATTTATATGTAGAGCCTGCGGTAAATTTTTCCACTTTAGAAAATGTATATATTATTAAAAAAATTCCCGATAAAGATGTATTAAATCTTGCAAATGAAGAAGAGGATGAAAATTCGGAGGCTTTAAAATGAAAAGAGCTATATCTGTAGTATTAACTTCTTTGCTTTTGCTTTTAATTCAATCTTCGCCCGCTTACGATTTAATAAGAATATCTTTAGGAGCGAAGCCCGATTTATTATTAATATTTTTAGCTTTTCTATCTTTTAAATATGGTTCTTTTAACGGAGTAATTTACGGTTTTATTATAGGATTAATGCAAGATGTAGTTTCAAATTCAACTTTCGGCTCTTACGCTATAATATTTTTAAATATAGGTTTCTTTTTAGGTTTTTTCAATAGTAGAATTTTTGTAAGGCAGATTACGGCGGGAATATTTATAACTTTAGTCGGATATTTAATAAAAATCATAGGATTATTTTTAGTAATCTCTATATATTCCGATTTGTCTAATGTCGCAGTTTTAATAAGAAGCGAATTATTTATAGGACTTCCATTAACAGTTATATTGTCGTCTCCAATGTTTTTAATTTTCTATAAAATATCTTATTTGCTTTACGATAAAAATAAAATTCATGTGGAAGATAACGCTAAAAATTACGAAGAATAAAATTAATAATCGAATGATAATTTATTGAAAAAATAATTAAAAAAATAACTTAAATAAAAATTAATTTCTTTCGGCTTTTAAACTCAATCTCAAATTATCTATAAACTCTTCTTCGTTCATAGCCATATTTTCAGGAAGTCCTTTTTGCATCTCTTCTAAAAATATTGAAGGCAAGCATTCTACTTTTTTACCCATTCTTGTTCTGCTTAAACAATGAGTTAAAGTTAAATGTTTTTTCGCTCTCGTCATAGCAACATAACATAATCTTCTCTCTTCTTCAATTTCTTTTTCAGATACGCTTTTATGATGTGGAAGTATTCCCTCTTCCATTCCCGCTATATAAACATAAGGAAATTCCAAACCCTTTGCCGAATGAATGCTCATAAGCATGATTCCTTTTTTCTTTTCTTCTTCGTTATTTTCTTCCATGCTCATTAATAATATTCTGTCTAAATAATTTTTTAAAGTGGCGTTTTTATTTCCTCTTTCGTATTCGGCTATTCCGTTCATTAAAGATTCTATATTTTCAATTTTCTTGTTTCCTTGTTCTCTCGTGTCGCTTGAGTTTAAAACTTCGTTATGATAGGCGATTTCGTCTAAAAATTTATTTATATTCTCATAAAGTTTAGGTTTTTCAAGAGCGTTTTTATCTACAGTAAAAATATTATTATACCTTTCTATAATCTCTAAAAAATCTTTTATTCCCGTTTTTGCTCTTGGCGGAATATCGTCTATATTATTATAATTAAGTAAAGTTTGATAAAGCGATTCTCCATTTTTTACGCTTATTTCATTTAAATTATTTATCGCTGTAGCGCCGATTCCTCTTTTGGGAATATTTATGACTCTTAAAAGCGAAACTTCATCTTCGGGATTAACGAATAAATTAAGATAAGCCAAAATATCTTTTATTTCTTTTCTTTCGTAAAATTGAAAAGCGCCTACGACAGTATAAGGCAAACCTCTTAATCTAAAAGCTTCTTCAAAAAGTCTCGATTGAGCGTTCATTCTAAATAAAACTGCAAAATTTTCGTAATTTAATTTTTTTGTTATAGAATAATTTATTATAGACTCTGCAATAAATTTAGCTTCTTCTCTCTCGTCTTCGCAAGATATTATATCGGGAGGAATTCCATCCTCGCCTTCCGCCGTAACTTTTTTATCTTTTCTTTGAGTATTATTGCTTATAACCGCATGCGCCGCTTCAAGTATCGCTTTAGTGCTTCTATAATTTTTAGTTAGAGTTATTATTTTAGCGTCTTTATATTGTTTTTCAAAAGATAGAATATTTGAAATTTCCGCTCCTCTAAAACCGTAAATACTTTGGTCATCGTCACCAACAACTACAATATTCCTATATTTTGATGCAAGCAGATTTGTCAATTCATTCTGTGCTAAATTCGTATCCTGATATTCGTCTATCATTATATATTTAAATCTTTCCTGATACTTATCTAAAACTTCGTGAAATTCTATAAATAAATCTATCGTTAAATTAATCAAATCGTTAAAATCTAAAGCGTTATAACCTTTAAGATAATGTTGATAAACTTCGTAAACTCTCTTTGCAATTTTCTCCAAATCGTCATGAGGTTCTACTTCGTTAGGCTTTATTAAATTATTTTTATATTTATCAATATACCAAGCAAATAAATTTTCGTCATAATTTAGAGTATTTACTTTTATCTCTCTTAAAATACTTCTTATTAAAGTTCTGCTATCGGAAGAAGAATAAATTGTAAAATTATTTTTATAACCTAATTTATTTATTTCCGCTTTTAATACTCTCAAACAAAAAGAATGAAATGTGCTTATAATAAGCCCTTTAGGTTTTTCTTTTAAGAGTAAAACTATTCTCTCTCGCATTTCCGCAGCCGCTTTGTTCGTAAAAGTTACTGCAAGTATATTATTTGGATAGATTCCTTTTTTTATTAAATACGCTATCCTTTCGGTTATTACTCTTGTTTTTCCGCTTCCAGCTCCAGCAAGCGCAAGTAAAGGACCGTCTATATGCTCTATAGCCTCTTTCTGTTCTTTATTTGGTAATAATGACATAAATTAAATAACCTTATATTTTTAAAAAGTTATTATATACTAATTTTGCGAAAAATAAACCGATTAAAAAATATCGTTTTTGCTATTAAATTTTTTTAATTTTTTTATTAAATACGCTTGACATTTATTTTTAAAAATGTTATAATTTTGTTTATGAAAGTAAATGGTAATAATATAAACAATAAATTCTGCGGCAGCTCAGCTCAGCTCAGCTCAGCTCAGCTCAGCTCAGCTCAGCTCAGCTCAGCTTCATTTTAAACTTTTTAAAATTTTATGTTTACTTATTAATTATAGAAACTGTTATATTTATTCAGAGTTCATATTTGATAAAATCGTTTATTCAATCAAATTATTATATAACGAAAATAACGGCTTCAATAAGCTTTTATTTAAAAATATATTAAAAATGAAAGGAGATATTTATGTCAAATTTGTATTGTGAATATTGCGGGAAAAAGTTTACATCTATACCGCAACTAACAAGTTCGTTTTGTCCTAAACATCCTAACGGTTTTTCTAAAGGAAAGCATAAACTTTACGAGGGAAGCGAAAAGTCTCAATATTTTTGTAAATATTGCGGAAAGAAATTTTCTTCCCTACAACCGCTTACAGCCTCATCATGTCCTAAACATCCAGATGGATTTTGTAAAGGTAAACATGCGCCAGCTTTATAAAAAATTAAAAAATAAAGGAGATTTTTATGAGTGGATATAAAGAAAATCAAGCAGCATCGCAGGGAATTAAACCGTGGATACCTTTAATTTTGGCTTTAATATATACAGTTTCGCCAATAGATTTAGTTCCCGATTTTATTCCGATTGTAGGATGGCTTGAAGACGCTTTACTTGTAATTGTCGGCGGACTTAACGGCATTCAAAACGGAGTATTAGAAGCTAACAGTTCATTAAGAACATTAATAAAATATTTAAAGTGGGGACTTTTAATAATCGGCGGAATTGCAATATTGATTGTAGTTCTTTTGGTAGTGTTGGTATTTAAAGTCGTGAGTAAATAAATAATTAAAATATATAAAAATAAAAGGAGGTGATTAATTATGGGTTTGCTTGGAGCAATAACATCACTAATTATTAGCACTATTGGAGAAAAAGCAGCAAAAGCGGCTGATGACTGGTGGGATAATAGAAAAAATGGTGATTCAAAAAATGATACAAATAAAAAGTAAATTTAATGTATCTAAATTTCATAGCAAGTAAAGTGATATTACTTGCTATGGAATGATATAAAAAAGTATTTATTCAAAATTATTATATATAAGGGGTAATTATGGGGGTGGATTATAAATTTATATTGCCATTAAATGATAATATTATTGATAGAAAGATATTTAATTTTATTGGATATGAAGAATTAATATTTGAAATTCAAAAAATTTCAGATATAGTTTTTGGTAATGAAGATAAAATTCCTGTCAATGTATTAAATTATTTTTCTATAAACGGAAATGTTATATTATACGGCAAACCAGGTGTTGGTAAAACTTCAATATCTTATAAAATAGCTTCGTATGTTTTAAATGAATACGGTATAAAAAGCTATCAATTATCCATAGCCGATATTATAGAAACTAATTTAGGCGAAACTACAAGCAATATGAAATCCGCAATAAAAGAATTAAAAAATATTAGCAAAGAATACGGAGCTTTATTAATATTAGACGAAGTCGATAGATTATTTATTGATAGAGAAAACAATAAAGAAATATCGGAACTAAAAAGAATGCTTATAGAATTTATGGATTTTTTGGATAATTTAACCATAAACGATAAAGTAATGATAATAGGAATTACAAACCTTATCAGTATTTTAGATAGCGCTTTTACAAGAAGGTTTATTTTTCAATATGAAATAAAAAACGATGAAAAAGTCTTATACGAACTTATTAAAGATTCAAATAAATTATTATCTATTGAAATGTCGGAAAAAGATTTAAAACATTATGCCAAATTATTTTATAAAAAAGAAAAAACCTGCGATTTTGTAAAAAGCGTATATAGAAAAGAGATTTTAAATAGTTTTGATAAACCAAAAGAATTAAAAAATAATATAATAAAAAAATTTAAAGAAATGGAGGACTAAATTATGTCTATGTCAATAGCTACGGCTACAATTAGTATTAAGGATAATAAAGAATGCATATCAATAAATGAAAACGGTAGTCTTATTATCACGGATTATTTAAATGAATTAATATCTGATAATTTTGTAGAGAAAATATTCTATGAAGAATATAAAGGCAAGTATGACGAAATATCTTATAAAGTCGTAGAAAATAATCATATAGAAAAAATATTTAATAATTTATTTTCTGCGGAAAGTGAACTTTTTAAAGAATATTTTAAAAGCAAAGCCTTAATCGACAAGGATGAAATAGCTCAAAAGTTAGAGAATATATCTGATATAAAAAATCTTTTAATTAGATATTTCATAAGTAAAGAAAAAGATACGGTTATCATAATTTATTAAGGATGGAAATATGAATGAAAATAGTAAAAAAGGCGCTATTGGAGAAGGCAAATCTCTTGAAAAAGGCGGACTTATACAACAAGATACCAGAGGCGGAATTGAGCATACAAGAGAAAACAATACAAATACAAAAGATGGCGGTATAGATTATGTGAGAAAAATAGACAAAAACGAATTTAAAGAATCTTATAAAGATTATATTAAAAGTTTGAAAAAAGAAGGAAGAAAGAAATGAGTTCAAAAACTTTAGTAATAGGACAAGATAAAAATTATGAAGGCAAATTATCAAAACAGGTTGTAGATGGCGTTATAGCAAAATTTAAAAAAGTCTATGAAAAATATACTTCTGAAAATAAAATTATAGAAGCTTTTGAATTAAACGGAGGTGAGGATATGACCGCTGGAGCTAAAGTTTCTTGGCATGCTTTTTATATGTGGTGTAGAAGAAGAGGAGTAGATGTAATATATAATACTTCTGCCGATACGAATAAAATAATATCGAATTTAAGAATTAGAGTAGAAAATAAGAATAGAAATTAATTAATTTTTTAAGGAGCAAATCATGGGAAATAAAGATAATAATACTCAAAATAAACTAACAGAAAATAATTCTAATACAAATAGTGAAAGTATAAATTTGAAAAAAATTGGAATAATAATAGGCGGAGCTGCCGCTATACTTGGCACTATTAGTAAAGTTATTGATTTAATTAATGATAAAGATAATTTATAAAATTTAGAAAAATAATTTTAAAATAAAAAGGAGAATAAATTATGTGGTGTAAACATAGGATAAAAAAATTAGCCGATGGTAGTTTTATTGGCTCAATAGCAACTTATATGCATCCGCCGTATATATTTATGACTGAAGAGCAATATAAAAAAATGCGTAAAATCTACAGTAGGCAAAGAAAACTAACAAAAATTAAACCTATAAAAGAAATTGACAATTTGATAACTCGGACTATTAATAAAGATTGGGATAATGAATGTATGAATATGGGTTGGATTAAGATGGATTGGTATGAATATAAAAATAGAATATTTATATTTCGCCGTAAGCACAAAGTAGCGTCACTAGTTATAACGAAGAATACGATTTATAATCCATGTATTGCTTGCGGCGGCGAATATAGATTTCGATATTTAGATTTTGGAGAAGAATTTTTGGAAGAAAAAATAGAAAAGCCTCCTTTATGTGTTCGTTTATTCGATAAGAAAAGTTATTTTAAAGATAACGAACTATTAAAGACATTAGAACCCGAAAAATATAAAATTACAAAAATGTTAAAGGATTATTTTGATAATTCATTTGAAAGATTTTTAAAAGAAAATGACATTTTAGAAGGTAGAATTGACTTTGGCATAGAGATTAAAAAATAATATTAAACAAAATTAAAAAATAAATTAAAAATCAAGGAGAATAAAAATGGAAAACTTAATTAACGAAGAAAAATATTATTACGAGCTTTTAGTCGACTTATTGGAAAACGGCGAAATATCCGACAGCGAAAGAAACATATTAAACAAGAGAAAAGAAAAATATTCAATATCCGACAGTCGAGCAAGCGAGATTGAAGAGTTCGCAAAACAAGAGCGACTTCAAAATTTAAAACCTCAAAACGATTCGGAAACGAGCTATTATGAACTAATATTAGATTTTATAGAAAATGGCATTGTATCCGAAAGCAACAGAAAAATATTAAATAAAAGACTTGAAAAATATGGAATAACGGAAGCGAGAGCAAAAGAATTGGAATATTTTGCAAAACAAGAATATTTAGAAAGTAAAAAAGTAAAATTTGAATCGGAAGAAGAAAAAGAATATTACGATTTTATAGTCGATTTGATGGAAAACGGCGCTATTTCGGAAAATAGCAGAAAGATACTTGATAAAAGAAAAATCAAATTCGGAATATCCGAAACGAGAGCGAAAGAACTTGAAGAGTTTGCAAAGCAGAATAATAGCGCTTCTTCAAACGATTTGCTTGAAGAAGGAAAAACTTATTATAATAACGGAGAATACGATAAAGCTATAGAGATATTTAAAAAAGCGGTTGAATTAAACCCAAATGAATATCTTAATTGGCAATGGTTGGGGCGTTCATATTATGAGCGATACTCCGATGGAGATGAAGAAAACGCTCTTAATTCTTTACTAAAAGCCGTAGAATTAAATCCTAATAACGATAGTAATTGGTATTGGCTTGGTATTTCGTATGGAATGAATAGCCAATATGATAAAGAAAAAGAATCATTCTTAAAAGCTACCGAGTTAAACCCTAATAATGCTGATAATTGGTATAAACTTGGAATTTCATATTTTAATGATAAACAATATGATAAGGCAATAGAATCTTTCTCAAAAGCCGTAGAGTTAAATCCTAATGATGATAATAATTGGGATAGGCTTGCTAATTCGTATCAAATGAATGGGCAATATGATAAAGCAATAGAAACTTTATTAAAAGCGATAGAAATAGACCCTAATAGTCGTTATTATTGGTTTAACCTCGGGATTTTATATTATTATAACGAACGATATAGAGAAGCTATAGATTCTCTATCAAAAGCTTTAGAGCTACTAAATATTGAGGAAGAGGAAGATAAAGAAGATTTTTGGGATACCGATTCTTCCGCCGATTACCGATATTGGTTAGGACGCTCATATTATATGAATGAACAATGCCAAGAAGCTATAAATTATTTATCAAAAGCGGTAGAATTGAATCCCGATGATTATTTTAATTGGTATTTTTTAGGTAGTTCATATTTAGATTTGAAAGATTATGATAATGCCGTATATTCATTTAATCAATGTATTAAAATTGACCCTAATAATGAAGTGGTAAGAGATATTTTGCAGATTTTACAATCTTCAAATGGAGGAGTTTCATTAGACGGCGTAGTATCTGGCATATCAAAAGGAATTGATACTTTAAATGAATTATCTGGAAAAATAAATCCCAGCACTATTGGAATGGTAGTTGGAGCAGCTAAACTGGTTGGTAAATTTTTTGGAGGTTCTAATAAAAATAAATAATAATATTATTGTTAAAAAGTTTTTATAAATATTTTACATTGAAAAATAAAATAATTATAATAAAATATAATCATAGTAAAAAATATGGGAGCGTAAATGAATAAACCTTTTAACGCATTAAACGATTGTTTTGTTCGGTATTTTTTCACGGACAAAGGAGGCGAGAAAGTTTTACTTGACTTTATAAACGCCGTTATGATTAGCGCCGACATGAAAACTTTTAAAGCGGTTGAAATTTTAAATCCGTTTAATCTTAAAAAGAATTACAATGATAAAGAGACTATTGTCGATGTAAAATGCATTACAAAAAATGGGACTGTTGTAATTATCGAAGTTCAATTATCGGGCAATTCAAGATTTCCCGAAAGAATAC
>ERZ857984.1521-NODE-1521-length-18233-cov-10.071295_pt1 | contig 18233 bp, 17 predicted proteins | sample MGYA00519914_ERZ857984 | MGnify/ENA primary metagenome ERZ857984 (study PRJEB31778, sample SAMEA3449417) | human gut metagenome | biome: human gut; feature: human-associated habitat; material: faeces | place: United Kingdom | collected 2010/2012 ... | reverse complement strand
GGCACCGACGGCGACGACGCGCCCGCCGCCGCGCACGGCCATACGGGCGGCGATCACGCCGGCCACGGCCTCGCCCGTGACATTCGCCCCGTCCGCCCGGGCATCGACGGCGCAGCCGTCCACCACGAGCGCCTGAGAAGCGTGGATCGCGCACTGCGAGCCCGATGCCGCCAGGGACCCGGTGCCGCGAAGCGTCAGGTCGCCCCACACTTCCATGCCGCACTGCGTGATGTCCGCATCGGGCGCATGCGACTCGACCACCGAGTTGCGCCCGGAAAGCGTCACGACCAGGTCGCCGTCGGCGCCGATGGCGTCGCCCGCGTAGCCGTCAAGCTCCAGATGGCCGGCATCGGTCCAGGTCCAGCCGGGGCCCGACACGCCCGGCCCGTAGTACGTCGCGCCCGCGATGATGAGGCTCTCCGCGCCCGCGGCATAGGAAGGCCCGCCCAGCAAGACGCATAGGCAGGCCATGGCAGCGATCGCGATGTGATGACGGATGGTGTGGGACTCGGCGGCAAACATACCTGCTCCGATCTTCGCAGGAGCCATAGAATGTGCACCAGAAAATGCCCTGGTAGCAGCAGCTATCAGTTTAGCGAGATCGATGCGGGAGCAAAGAGAAATCGCGTGAGGAATATTCGCAATTAGGTGTAAATCGTTTTGCCAGTCGGTGAAAGGAGGAATCGACTTACGAATGCTCGGTAGCGTCGACCTTGCCGATTCCAACTGGTTCGGGCTCGACACGAGCGACTACAGCTTCGTTTACATCGCCTCGTGGAGCACCGGCAAGAAAATCTCCGAGTTGCGTGCATCGCTCAACATTGTTCGCCTGGCGTCACACGGCATCATCGACGGCATCGAGGAACAAACACTTGGGACACGAAAACCGGGGGAACGGGAACGTGAAGAGATGGGAAGGACGCTACGACGCGGTACCAGGCACCTGGTACCGCGTCCGCTGAGAGCCGAACCACCGAGAGGGCCGTCGATACAAGCCGATAGAATGCGCAAACTAAGAGACATCGTTCGATTTGTCAGTTCACCGTAGCTGCTTCGTCTATCTTCTTGGAAAGAGCGTACAGCCAATCAGGAACAAGATAAGGCGCTTTTCTGTACTCGAAAATCTTTTCCTGAACTTTCAGGATATTCTCTCTCGAAGATAGCCTGAACGATGACAAAGAACCCGCAAGTGCCCCAACCCTAGTGAAAGCATCACGGTATTCAAAGAATCTCTGAACCATCCACTCTATAATCGAGAATAGGAAAAAGAGGTTGAAGGGATTGATATCCAGGCAGAAAACCAAAACGGTCAGCGCAGCAGCGACAATAACCGCGCCGCAGATCTCGATGCATATACAGCGTTTGAACAAGCGTTTTGTCCATTCGGTATTTTGACGTTGGCGTCTGGTGATTGCGTCACCCGGCCTTGCGCCCTCGATGTCTACTGAATACCAGTTATCAAGTCTTAACTTGCCGTCGTCGTCACCATGACGTTCGCGATAGCGCCCAGCCTGAAAAGCGATTCTCCTGTCGTCTCGGCACACGTTCTCGAATTTGATTCCGAAGACATCCGAATCGAAGCGCTGCTGCATGGCAGCAGCTTCGTCGATAAGGTACATGGACCGCTTTGGCAGGCAGTTGCCTGCAACCACGGTCGCAATCCAAACCAGGAAAAGAGCCTCCCAAGGCACGTTCAGAAAGATCTGTGCAACGGTAACCCCTAGCGGCAGCAGAAGGCAAACGCAGGCATTCACCAAGTCCACCAGTTTCGCATCCGTATACGTCTGGCGCTGAGCCGCCAACAGTCGTTTGCTCTCTTTACTGTTTTGAATCTCGCTGATCCTCGCGCCACTATTCAACACGATCACCTAACGCTCCAGAGTTCAGGTAGGGCAGCAACTCCTTGACAAGCAAATGGACCGCCGTGCCCGGATTCGAGTCTGCAGGAGCAAGGCCCCTATTGAGCTTCTCGAGCCTCTCCGCATTCGAGATAGCCATACGCATGCGGCCTTCGAGGATATCAAACATGTCCGTTCGGTTCTTTTCGTACCTGCCGAAACCCTCGGCGCATAGGTGACGCGTGAGGATGGGTTCGTAAGAACCTCTGTCCAACGCGGAATCGACGTAGGCGAAGTGGAGTATGTACCACAGCTCGAAGGCCTCGTTGGTCCACGCTGCGCGGTATACCGTGCCTTTGTCACTTGCGGATGCGCAGCGTTCCTCAACGGCGTTGAAGTCGCGGGAAGGGAAGCTGTCCTTGTCATAGACGACCCAGACCTGCGTGAACCCATCGGGATCAGCAATAGCGATCGCCCTTGCCCTCTCAAACAGCGATACGGTGTTATCGCCCATGCCGCACACCCGCAGCGTCACGTACTCGCCATGATAACCTGCGTTGATTCGCTTCCTGAAACTCTCGAAGTAATAGGGCTCAGTCTTGGTTCCCTCGGTAACGATGAGGTAGCGCTCGGGGCGGATCTTGATTGAGGGAGCTGCGGCGCGCGGCTTCCCCCAGCTCGCCCTCATCCTCTTCGCCGTGCTCTCCTTCTTCTTGACCTCGCTGTGCTTCGGGGGCTTATTGCTCATCGCAACCGCCCCATTCCAACATGCTCCTGAGGTAGGGATCGGCGCCATAACGACCCGCGAGGTATTGCCTGTCGTACGCATTCTGGGTGCGGATGCGCTTTCCGTCGATGTCAGCGATATCGGAAAGCGAGTACAGCGTTGATGGGCCTTCGGGGGTCTTAGCTGCGAACCAGATCTCGTCGCGTCGGAAGACGGAACTGTTGAGGATCGTCATGTCGTGCGACGTGAGCACCAGCTGCGCGCCGTTCTTGTTGATATCCCTGTTCGTGAACAGCATAATGAGATACCGGAGGAGCTTCGGATGAAGTTTCGCGTCAAGCTCGTCGGAAACAACAAGGCAGCCGCTCTCGAGCGCCCTGAGAAACGGAGGAACGAGGTTGAGCAGTTTCCTCGTGCCGTTCGACTCCTCGCCGAGCTCCAGCTCGGTGCCGTCGCTCGACTCATGCGTAAGGTAGATCTCCAGGCCCTCATCGTCTTTCTGGTAACGGATTCCCGTGATGTCAATGTCCATAGCGTTGAGCATACGCACTATCAGCTGTCTCTCTTCGTCGCCCCTCGGCTCCATAAAAAAGTCCTCGAAGGACGATTCAGAGTAGTCGAGGACCTGGCAATCGAGGAACCAGCCGAACGCCTCCTCCACCGCCTCTATATCGTAGTTGATCGCCAAGAACGACAGGTAGGGCATCATCGAGTCGACGTCAGTGTTCACCCCCTTGCGCCTCAGGGAGGAGCCGAGTTCGACGGCGCCGTCAGTGCGCTCGAACAGCGTGGCCTCCGCCCCCCTGCCCGCCTTTCGCCTATGCAGGTACTCCTCGACCACCTCTCCGCCGAGCACCGAGAGGATATAGCGGTATGTGTAATCGCCGACCTGGAAAATTACGCAGAACGTCGTCGCTTCGGACCGGCTCTCCGCCTCGAAAGCGTATGGCCGGCACTCAATATGGGGCGTCTTCGAGAGACGCGCCCTCAGGACGAGATACGGCATGGTGATCAGTCGCTCCAAGCACGTGAGGGCTTGGAGCACGCTGGATTTTCCCCCGCCGTTCGGACCGTAGATCGCCGCAATCGGAAGGAACTTCTTTTTACCCGAACCCGGGATGAGCGTCTCGGCATGCTCGTCAATGGGAGCAGCGGTCATCTGCAGAGTGGTCTCACCCCGGTAGCACTTGAAATTCTCGAATGTGAACTCGATAAGCATTTTAGTTCCTTAAATAATGTATCTGTACAATGTCTATGGTAGGAATCTTACCAATCCTTTGTTCCAATTTCAAATTGTGGTAGATTGAATGTAATAAGAAACATTTGAAGCAAAGATGCCATGCGCGGAACGGAGTAGAGATGAACGAGATCGAAATCAACAATATTCTGTCGAAAGGCGCAAACCTCCTCGACATCACACCCTCGATGTTCGAAGAGGCGACGTCCCATTACAAGGCTGTAGGAGAATTCTTAGGAAACCACGGCATCGATGCGGACATATCGCCATGCGGCTCCATCTTGACAGGAACCGTGGTGAGGCCCTATTCCGAAAACGAGGACGCGTACTTCGACATCGACGTCCTCGTGAATCGTCCGGGCTTTGACAGCGCAAACAACACACCCGGGGAAGTCAGAGACCCCGTCGATGAGACCCTCCTCAAAAGCGACAGGTACGGCAACATGGCGAAAGAATACGACGAGTGCATCACCGTTGAATACGTAGCCAACGGAATCGAGGGAGGGTTCCGACTCGATTTGAACACCTGCATAGACGACAAGACTTGCAAGACGCGCCAAGAGTACGCGGACAGTTCGGTCTCGATGGCGTGGAAGAATCCCGAACGGTGGCACGGAAGCAACCCACGCGGGCTGTGCCAGTGGTTCATCGACAAGAACGAACGCTTTGCCGCCGTGGAAAGAGCCCAAAGGAAGGCCCGAATCCTGAAGGAAAACCGAAGCCTCTACGCATCTATCGAAGATGTACCGGACTCCCTTGACCGCTCGGAGATGCAGAGAGCGGTCCAGGTTCTGAAGCGTTCTCGGGACGAGTTCTACCATCGCTGCGGTAAGTCTGAGAAGGCACCGGCATCCTGCGCTGTCACCGTCATCATCGGAAAGGTATCCGATCACCTGCCCAACAACACAAAGGCGATCGAATTCCTGGAAAGCTTCATCCAATGCGCGAGATCACTCGCAGCAGCACGGAGCCTACCTAATCCGGTTTACGATGAGGATCTGCTCCAAGAATGGGATGACGAGAGTTTCGCGCTCCTTACATTATGGGTAGAGGAAATCGATCGAAGCCTCGGCAACCTGCGCTGCGGAGCGCGGGCGAAGGGCGGCGCTGCAGCCGAAGCCATCTTCGGGAGCAAGATTGGAAAAAGAGCAATGCCCGTTACAGCGGCAGCCGTCGTTCCTAGCGTCGTCACTCCCTTGAAGCCATGGTCGATGTAGCGATGACCAGCCCCGAAAGGGCTATCGAGGAGCTGTTGAAAGTGCGCACTGGATTTAAGCGCGAAGCTGGACAGCAGGGAAAGGTCATCCTCACTGGACCATACTCTCTTGACGCGACCTACAATGGCGTTCGCTTGGCGGAGGATTTCGACCTTCAACTGGTTGTCCCAGGCGACTACCCTGCAAGCCTCCCAACGGTCAGGGAGACATCCGGCGTCATCGATCCCGGGTACGAGCATCTCTACCTTAACGGGACCTTCTGTCTAGGGGTTCGGGGTGAGTTACTCCTGGCCCAACTTGAAAACCCGTCCCTTGTAGCGCTTCTCGATGGGCCGATCCGAAGCTACCTGTACTCTTATCTCTTCCGAAAAAGATACGGAAACTACCCTTTCGGAGACAGAGCTCATGGAGTCCGGGGGATCCTTCGTTACTACGAGGAGCTTTTCGGGGAAGCGGATTTTCCAACGATCATGAAGCTGCTTGGGGCCGTCTGTTTCGAAAACTACCGCGGACACCTCCCCTGCCCGTGCGGATCGGGACTTATCGCTAGAAAATGCCATGGAGAAACCATCCTCAAGCTCAAGAAGAGCGGAGCGACGGAGGCCTTCTCTTCCGACTTTACAACAATCGCGTGTGAGCTGACCTATCTGCAGCAATCGGCTGTAAAAAGGGAGCAAGCACTTCGTCAAACCCTTATAAGCCTCCCTGGAAAGTACCGCGCGTCGAATATTGATTAAACAACCGGATTCCCTGTCCGCCGTCCCGGTGCGCGAGCTATACCATCTTGCATGCGACGAGATAGCGGGCTTTTGCCTGAAGGCATCCGCCTTACTCAAGGAAGCGGAGGCAGATGCCTTGGCCTACCTCAACTTCTCCCATGCGCATCGCAAGCGCCTGTGCACCAACAACGTGCAGGTGCGCGCCAGCCGAAGACTCGAGCGTCGATCCCGCGTGGCGCAGGTGTTCCCATCGAGGAGGTCCCCCATCCGCATGCTCGGGGCCGTGTTTGCCGAGATGGATGAGGGCTGGGCATCGAGGCACAGGTTCACCGAGGATTCGATCGTGAAGGCATATGGGAAGAACGCGGGCGTTCCGGCGGGTTCCTGCACGGGGGGGACGCCAAGGAGCATGCCAAACGCATTATCGAGCTCGTGGTGGAGGATAATCCGACAGGAAGGAAGGCGGCATGATGTTGGGACAGGATGACGATTGGATTCTAGGCGATAGCACCAACAATCGGGACGCTGCCCAACCGATGGTTGCCTTTCGGGAAGTGTCGAGAAAGATGGTGTAAATCCCGATCCGAAGCGAGTCGGCCCGGCGTTCTAGAATCCGGAATACGGTTGAAATCCCATGCCGCCTCGACCCTGCCCACAAGCTCGACGCCGGACTCGAGCATCTTTCCGGCCTCCGCCTCGAGCCACGCCCAATCGACGGGACCGTCGATTCCCCGGGTGCGTCCGTCGTCGCAGGGCTCGTCCGTCCTCGCCTCCGTGAAGTACTTGGACTCCTGCCATATCTCGTCCTGTCCGCACATGACCGCGCTTGCGAGACGCACCGGCGAGCCCGTGGAGGGAAGCACCGGCACGACGCGCGACCTGTGCTTGTTCTCTCAGTTTGTCCCCTCCTGCGCGTAGTTGGTGCGCAGGCGCTTCCAGTGGGTCGGCAGAAAGTTGTTACCGTCAATGGGAAATCGGTCAATTGGGGCTAGATGGATAAATCAGGCAGGGCCATTGCAGCACTACGTGCCGAAAACTCGGCCAGCGACGAGAAGTTTGTGAAACGTTTTGTGAAGCGCGGCAGGACGAAGCTACCCCTCGGCAGAGGCGTCCCAACCGCCGGCAGGAACGTCGACACAGCTTTCGAGGTAGCTCTTCATGATGTCTTCCAATGTGGGCACGCGTCCTTCGGTCAATATGCCCAAGGCATCCAGCACATCGAATACGGCGGTTGCGTCATCGGCCCCGAGAAGGTCTTTGTTGCACTGGTTCAACCTCGCATCGAGCACAGTATGCCCGCGCCGCGCGGCGACCCTTGCAAGGGCATCGCCATCGGCAATCAGTGGGTGCCTTTGGATTTCGAAAACCAGCCCATACTCTTCGCCGGGCTTTCTGGAATCGAGATCAAACGCGAGTCCGATCTCTTGGACAACGAGCCATGTTTCGGCATATAGCTTCCCCGTCTCGTCCAAGAACAGCCTCGTCATAGCGGGCACGAAATCCCCATTCCCAAGAAACTTCCCGCAAAGAAGCGTTTTCGACAGGGAAGAAACCTTCGGATAGCGAGACAGCCACGCCCTGCCCTCTCGAGTTTTAAGCAAGGGGCAAACCTCTTCGGGATTTCCAAGCATTTCCGTAAGCATGTAGAATCTGGCACAGAAGGTGGCGGCGGTCCTGTTAATCCGAACGCCGGGCGCGTATTGGCCCATTGGAGTCTCGAAGCCGGCGGCCCTTTCATACGCGCCTTTGCACTCCGTACGCATACCAAGCAAGGCGTAGCACAGGCTCATCTCGAAATAGGGATATCCGAGGGACGGTTGCTTGTTGAACGCAGCGAGGCGCTCTTCGGCAATCGAGAGCTGCAATTTCGCCACCTCGGGTTTGTCGTACAGTGTCAGCCGGGCAAGCTGCCATCGACACTCGAGCGCCGCCATAACCTGCAGGCTTCCCTCAAGGAGGCCTATAGCCTCATCAGTGTACGACACGGCGCGCTCAACGCTCTCTCCAACCATTAAGGCTAGGGCAGCGCGTTCTCGCAGCACTTGGGAGCGCCGCAGAATTGCCTCGGGAGGAAGGCCATCCTCCATCACATCCAAGTCATGCTCTGCGTCCCCATCCCTGAAATACCGCATTACGCTCTTAGCCAAAATATTTGGGAAGCGGTCATTCACCGCCAAGCCCGAAAGCATCGCACTCAGGTTCTTATGGGCATAGTAGCGTGCATCGGGGTCGCTTACGCACAAAAACCGATCGCGTTCATCGAAGAAATTGAGCACGGGTGCGGGATCGAGCCCGTCGGACCACGCGATTCTGCCCAGGCTCGCTATAGCGACGACGCGCTGTTGCTCGGAAAGGGAGGCATTGCTGAGGGTGCTTTTGACCTCGGCCAAATACAACTTGTTCCTGTCCTCGATGCTTGCCCCTATCTGCCTCATGAAAAGAAGCCGCAGATTGAAGAGCTGCCCAAAATCGTTGGGGCCAATCGGAACAAGCGCCTTTTCGCATTCCTCAATCAGCCCCCACCCTTCTTCAACGCCGCCATCAGGCAAGCCGATTTTCGTTTTATTCAATGCTGCGTTCTCAAACAGTAGCAAGAGGAACGACTTATTCCGAACACCCAGACGCTTGGCTTCCCGATACGTCTTCTTGAACTCGTCGTCGGCGACTTTAAACTGACCGTTCACGACATAGCTAATCGCGCGGTTGTGCCAAAGCTGGACCGTGATGAAAGGGTCTGTCTTGTCGGATTTCTCGGCCAAGGCGCTTTCGAGCTCCGCTTGCGACCCAGCACGATTGCAAGCGGCGTCCGCGATAATATGGAGGGCGAAATGCCTGAAAGCCGGCTCTAAGTTTTCGTCCTCAAGCATCCTTTTTGCAACGCCGTTGTTTCCCAAGTAGATGTTGCAGAAAATCCTATCCTTGTCGAGGCAGGCGAGCTGCCTTCTGGACAGTCGATCACGATCAACCGAGTTCATCAGCCTGAAGGCAGCTACGTAGTCGCAATCGGGAAGAGAGGGATCCGCCTTGCCCACTATGTCATCGAGCCGCTGCGCACATAAAAAATAGTTGACGAGAAGAGCGAGTAGGCACACCGCGAGAATGGTAGATGCCACACCCGCCAACCATAAAAGGCTAAGTCTAACCGATGCAAACAATGCGACGAACGCCAACGCCGCAACAAAGATACCGGCCTTGTAAAACCGCGCCAAAGCCTGTTTGCACAACCACAGCAACCATATCGCGACGACAATCGAAAGCCCTAGGATAGAAAGGGACGGGTCAGGGCCCGTGATGATATCAATCGCAGCAAGGATGTCTTGGAACCCCATTATCCTCCGCTAGACTTGAGTCCAATACTCGTTTACTATTATAGCTTGCATTCTATATTGATCTTTCTTCGTGTAATTTCAAATCGAACACAAGTTTGAGAAATTGTTTTTGCAATGACTGGGAGATCCGCAACCCGCCGCCAGCAGAAAACGCGCATTGTGAGAATTACCTGTTCAGCAAGTTTGCAAATACTACCAGTGGCCAGCATATGCCAGCTCGATTGCGAGCCACGAGGACATCGCGGCGTGACATTGCCTAGAATGCCGTCATTCTGGGCGACCCTCGGATCCTCGGGCAGCCTGCGGCTACCCTCGAGAACCGAGCTCTACACCAACAATCGGGACACTACCTCGGATTCCGCGTCTTCAATCTTGGCATTCACATCCTCTATGTCATAGCAGTAGCGGGTCTCGTTTGAGCCGCCATGCATCTCTCCAAGGATTCCACACCAGAACCCACGAGTAACGTTTTTTGGCTTTTTAGGTCTTTGAAGTCTTGCGAAACGGCAAACCATCAATCATCCCATATTATTCGGAGGTAGAATTATCGCCCCACGACGCTAAGCCGGTGACCATCCAGTGACTTTTGACAACAAAATAGACATCGCCAATCTGATTGTCCAAGCATTCATCGGAATCGTTACCTTCGTGACCTTGCTTGTCGCATTATCGCAAAGCAACCAGAGTAAAAGGAACAGGGAGGACGACATCAAGCGGTATCAGTCATCCCGAATATCGGCATGGTACGAAGGGGGCCGAAATCGGGCCGATCGGCCCGAGGACAATCGATTCGTCTGGCGGTTCGTCGTGCTTCGAAACGAAAGCGAATCCCCCGTCTACGACGTAATCGTCACCTGCGTCGGAATTAGTGGAGCCGGCCCCTCTTTCAAAGGAGAGGACAACCTTCCCACTTTTCCCAGCCGCGTCTGCGTCGGCACGCTTCCTCCTGGAGCATGGTGCATATGGCTCCCGACGGAAGGGTCCGGAATGGGAGTGCGCACGGCACCCGAAACGGCTTTCACCGACGCAAACGGAACTTCGTGGGTTCGGCGGGGCAACGGAAAGCTCGAGGAGATCCCTATGGAGCCAACCTGGTTCTACAGGCTGCCTCTCCCCTTGACCTGGCGCGGATGCAAGAAGCTGACCGAATAGCATCTTGGCATCGTCGCCTCAAGTATTGGGTTTTCCGGACTGAGACGCGAACTTCTCTAAACGGGGGACGCCAAGGAGCATGCCGAATGCATCATCGAGCTCCTGGTGGCGGATAATCCGATAGGAAGGAAGGCTGCATGATGCTGGAGTAGAATGACGACTGGATTCTAAACGACTACGCGTCTTTCTTGACGATCAGTTAAATCCGTATGATTAGGGTCGCAGGCCGCCCTTTCCCCCTAGTCCCTCTTAAACAGATCCCTCGCATACACCTTGTCCGCCACGTCCGCGAGATCGTCGCTCCAGCGGTTGGCCACGATTACGTCGCAGCCAGTCTTGAAGGCCTCCGGGTCGTGGGTGACCTCGGACCCAAAGGACTCCGGCGCGTCCAGTGTGGGCCCGTAGTCCGCCATGGGAACGCCCATGGCCTTCACGCGCTACATAACGCCCTGGATGGAGCTCGCGCGGAAGTTGTCTGATCATCCAAGCGTCACACGCTGACGGACACAACGAAGTCTTTGTTAGCAACAGGTCCATCGGCGCCTGCGTAAACGAGAGGCGCCGATGGACCTGTTAAGCCGCTTGAACCGAGAGCGTCCCGAACTTGCGGGGAATGAATGGGAGATACGCGCGATGTCTGGCATCACAGCTGCGGCCTGACGAATTGCCGGAAGGCGCGGGCTGCAATAGCTAAAATGGGTGGAGGAACTCGTGAACTTCTGCGGCTTCTATACGTCGCTTCACCGAGGCTATCGCGTTTTCCAAAACCATGCGGTGCCGCATATAGGCAATTCCGGGCAAATTCTCAATCACCTCTTCAATGAAGTCAATCTTCCCTTGAAGAAGAGGGATTTCACTTCCGCTCCACGATGCACCGAAAGAAGACATGATTACCGGGACCTTTTTGAGTTCTTCTGAGCTAAGCCCCTCTTGGCACAGTAAGACTATGTACTTAACCTTCAGATTCTTGGGTAACTCCATTGCAACATCTGGCAGATAGTCGACAAGCTTCCCATCACGCATCGAACGCGACGCCAGCCAAGACACGACAGCATCGCCGCAATGCTCAATAGCATATTTAAGAAAATGCTTCAAAGCGAAAGGCTTCATCGTGCGCCGCGGACTTGTATCAACCCCCTCTATACCCTTCCATGCGCCATCGGTTGCGATCTCGCCATTCTCCTCCCTCCATACTGCTTCGCCTAAATTCTCCATCGCATAAGTCGCATTAAACTCCATGAGCACGGGCATTGCCCTCTCAGGAAATTGACCATCGTTGGCGACGATAAAACGAAGAAGATCCTCATTCCAATGGGCGCTCGTTCCGCTTACGAGATTAAGCAAGATTTCTTCCGCAAGGCGCAGCATTTCCGGCTTGTAGACAAACGCCTTCTGCTCGGCATTGTTGATGTTGCTGGGAAGAAGCCTGTAAAAGCCTCGCGAACCCCTGTCCAGCTTCTGCAGGACGCCGGCCACGTATCTAGCGAAATAGCCCGGCGTAGCAGATTCGATTTCCATTGCCACCTCATACGAAACGGTTTCGCCGTATTCGCCGGCTCCTTCCTCGATATCCCTTGCCAGCTCGGGACTGACTCCGAACTTCTCAAATCACACTTCGTCAATCCGACTAAGCCATTCGGGAATCTCATTCTCCTGTCGCTTCAAGGCAAGACCGCGAACCCGATCGATGCCGAGCAAGTCAATCCAGCGAATGAGCAAATCGTCCGGGACTGTATACAAGGGAACATCAGAGAGGATGATCGGCTCTGCGCATTCGGTCAAAGTATCCGCACCAAGAATCATGACGTCGCTCAGGATTGGGAATGGAATCCCAGTTGAGCTTTGCCGGCCGGCAGAACACACAATCGAGATCGCCTTCAATAGCTCTGCCGAGCCAGCTGTTTGAATAAGCTCGCTCAATTCCTCCGAGATATCGTGTCCACGGGAGTCGTCAAAGAAGATCTTGGCTGCGATCCGCATCTTGGGCGACACATTGAGGAACGGGAGCCCCTCTTCAGCGATGATACCTTGGGAAATGAGCTCTTCCTCCAGTTGGACAAACCCAGGTAAGCTGCAAATCTCAATCGACTCGATACGGGAAACATATCCTTTATACGCCTCCTCCAAGGTCTCCTTCCACAACCGACCGGCACCGTCCTCGCCGCCGATACCCCGAAGCCCGGTAATCACCGAATCGCAGAGACAGCTCAGCTCCGGACAGTCTCTGAACTCCTTGAGTCGTGCGATCGCTCGCCTCCGCAACCCGATTATCGCCTTGGTGTAGAGGTGGTTACCATGGATGAACGTGACCTTGTTTCCCTCCATCCTCGTCCGGCCCTCGAACACTGCCGCCAGTAAAGCCTCGACATAATAGGCAAGCAAAACCCCGTACCTATCCTCCTTTGTTTTGCGAAACTCGCGCGAAAGGCGTTCAAGGACCTCGTTCTCGTATCGAAACCCGTCCGAATACGAGTTCTCGTTGAAAGACATGCTCGTTGTGAGTGTCTCCTTTGCCTCCCGTGGAGGCAAAATGTTCTTCTCCAATGCCATAAAGAACAGCTCTTCTGGCTCGCTGAAATGAGGGGCATGCAGAAAGGGCGCGAGCGATGTGAGGATACGAGATTTCTGCGAATAGAATCCAGAAGACTTGTCGAATTTACAGGCAAGGTAATCGTAGTTTCCGGGTTCGGTGTCTTCGATTGCCCCGAGAATATGTTCAAGGCCCTTCTCACCGAGGAGGATATTGTAATCGAACACCATTTTCCATCGTTTCTCACCATTTGCCAACGTCCAAATGTCGTTCAGCTGCGATTTCAAGGAGGAAAAAAGCTCTTCGCTGTAGAAATTGTTTACAAGGATGGCGACAATATCGGGGCATCGAGCTTTGCCACACTCCAGCTCATCCACGTCGGAAAGAGACAATCTTTTCTCGGCGATGAAAGCCTGGTAGAGCAAATAATCCCTCAAAACCTGTTCGCCCGGCGCTACCGCCACCATATTCTGACATGCATCCACCAGTTCGTCGTGGCACAGAGCGGCGCAAGCATCGACGTATCTGTCATGAGAAATCCCTACCTTGGAAAGCAGGCTATCCAGGTCTTTGTTTCCCCCTATCCTGTGAGCATCCAAAACCGAGACGATCGTCGCCGCTTTTTTGGAGTCGCCGCCCAGACTAGAAGCCTTCTCTCCGTAGCAAGCTTCTATAAGACTCGGCATCGTGGAGAATACTTCGACCCCGCGTTCCTTAGCAACCTTGGCCGCCGCGAAGGCCAAACGCATGTTGCCCCTCGACAAGCGAATTATATCCGCAGAGGCTGTCCCTTTCGCGATACCAAATCCGTTCTCGACCACTTGTAAGGCCGTCTCCTCGTCAAGCGGGTTGACTGCATAGAGGTAAGGCTCGCAGTACTGTGAAACGGAGCTCTTCACGAGCCCGAACGCGTAATTTCTTACCGTCATAAGGACCTTGATATTACCCCTGTTGGACACGAAGTCCGCAAACCATTCAAGGCCGGAAAGTTCGTTGGCGTCGTCGAGCAGAATTATCGTAGGGTCCTCTTTGGGGACATCGTACGACAAATCCTTCCAGATTGGCAGCTTTTTCGATTGAATAACAAGAGGATACGCGCCGCTGCTATTCGCGAATTGGCGCAGGGTCTCTATACAAAGCCTGGTCTTCCCACATCCAGGGCGCCCATACACCAAGACGAACTGATTCTCTTCGAGCGCAGCAAGAAGCTCGTTGGTCTCTTTTTCCCTGCCAAGCAAGTCGACCTTCAGGGTTGATGCAAAGCTATACTTTTCAACTACGGATTCGAATTCATCCGGGGTCATAATTTGTCCAGTACCCACCTCGATGTCTAGATGCTCTCTTGCAAGATTTGGGTACCGTCGAGCTAACAAACTCGCCATTACGTCCGTGCCAACAAGTTCGACGCGTTCGTCAATGCCTCTTAGATAGCTGAGGTCAGAACTATCTAGCCTTCGACATGAAAATGCGATGGCTATTTTATCAAGTTGTCCAGAATCGAGCTCCTTTCTTTCGGTCTCAAGGCACTTCTCGATATCCATTTCGATTTTCTTCTTTGCATCAGCCTTATCTGGATAATGGCCGCATTCGAGATAGGCGAATTTGTTGTGGGGCAAAAGCCAGATTGTGTCCGGCGTCCCCGGGGCGGTTGCCGCCGAGCGAGCAGCGGACCCCCTGTGCACGGGCTTATCATACCTAAATTATTGTGTAAGCAATTCCTGGGCAAGGTTCTGAAAGGCGGCAGGATCGAGCTTGGCGATTCTGCCCCTGATTTCGATTTCTCTGCTCATCAAAGCTGCAAGCTCCTCCGCTTTCTCTGGCTAACCAAACGACTCGTCTACAGGCTGCCCCAAACCTCCACGGCAAGCTTGATGATATGACATGCGCCGCATTAATGAGAATGCGATTGTCGATAGCAAAACGATCCAGTTCCGCGGCGCGTGCCACGCCTTCTCATGCACCCACTGGGGCAAATGTCATTGGGTTCGCGACCGCAGTGACTGTAAATGAATTTAGCGAAAATAACAAAGTACAGGGTTTATCGACGCCAATCAATACACCCCGTACTCAACTAAGGTTCTTATTTAGACTGCGGCCACCCAGCGCAGGCCGTTCCGCTCCTCTAGTCCAGCTTAAACAGATCCCTCGTATAGACCTTGTCCGCCACGTCCGCGAACTCGTCGCTCCAGCGGTTGGCGACGATCATGTCGCAGCCGGCCTTGAAGGCCTCAAGGTCGTGGGTCACCTTGGAGCCGAAGAACTCCGGTGCGTCCAGCGCGGGCTCGCAGATCGCCACGGACACGACGTTGGCCTTCGCGCGCTTCATGACGCCATGGATAGAGCACGCGCCCACGACCGGTTCTTTTTTTGCCGCCGTAGATGCGACAACGAAATACTTACACGTTCAGTTTAATCCACTTGAACAGTACAGTCTCTTTCATTTCAGACATGGCACATTGGCCAACTTTGATCTGCCTCCAAAGTTGGCCAAGCTCTTCTGCTGCTTTTCGCCCTTGCTCAACTTCATTGCTATCAAGTAGTTTATCGGTCTCAACGCAAACATAATCTGACGCAATAGGAAATGAGGTAATGAATGAACTAACGGGAGAGAACTCATGCGATGTATCAAAACTAGCAAGACGGCAGATGTCCGCGAGCGGAACGTTGACTCCGCCAAGTTGCCCCGCATAATCACTCATATCTGAAAGGTGCAGACCGCCTGACGGTCTAGCCGAATTGCTAAACGCGTCAAGCATGCCTGTTATATGAATGGCGCTACCTTTCTCTGAGAATAGTGCCGTAAATAAAACAGCTGTCGCCTCATATAGAGTTAGCTTATCTAGCTCATCAAGAATGTCTTCAATATGAGATAGATCAATATAGTGCAGGTTTGAGACATTATATGTTGCCTCCTTCAACTGAGGAAATGTTGACTTAATCGCATTCACCCAATTGCGGTAATAATCCGTCTCAATGTAGTGCTTAACAAACTCGTTTCCCAAACAATTATCAATAAAGCTCTGACCGAATTCGAGTGTCATACAATCAGGGAATCTGAATTCGCATTCGGGGTTGCTCAGTAATATGGGAAAAGGATCGACGGCAAGTCGAAAAATTGCACAGACCTTTACGGTAGTCGTGAAATAATCGGTGAAATCCTCTCGAATATGCTTCGCGCTTTCGGGAACCACCTCGTAAGGCTTGGTATAAAAGGATTCGTGGCTTTGTTTGTGAATATACTTGTTCGCCCTCTTATTGAGCTTACTGATTAGCTCATCAATTTCGGGCATTTGTTCAAGAAGGTCTCGATATTCAATATCTTTTGAACGCAGCATTTTGGACAGTTTACTAAATGAGGGGAACCTGTCGAGCGAGACCCATTTCTCATATTTAGCCTTGCGCTCAGATTCTTCTAGATTCGAAAACAATGCCCCGATAAGGATGACCTCTCCAGCCTGTCTGACCGAATAGAACGCAGCGTCAAAGTAACCCTGATGAATTAGATCCAGTGAGTTGGCTAGGAGCTGGCAGGATTCAAGCAGAAACTGATTAAATGACGGCGTTTCGACAATTCCACTTATAGAATCTGCCAATTCGTCAACATAGCTATATAAATGATAATAGTCGAGTGCATTCTCTTTTGTTATGTACCGCTGAGGATGAAATCTCCAGCTGAATAGCTTTCCATTTACGTTTTCATCGTTAAAGTTCATGATGTCCATCTTTCAAATTAATTTGAGCACTGTTCTATTTCCAATATTCGCGTCTATCGGCTGGATCAAAATCAAGTGCTAACGTATATTTAGCGGTGTCTACCTTAATGTAAGGTTGATTAAATGAGTGACAATAAATCTAACCAGAACGCGCATGAAGAACGAGTATTTAATGATGTTGTTCAATTGTCTTTAGCGTCAGGTGGTTATAAGAAAAAGGCTGCAACGAAACTGCGAGGCATTCTCCGCTCAGACGATGAGCGCCCTGATCTCGTTATTCGACGAGGCAATGGATCCATCATCGGAATAGAGCATTTTAGGATTGACCACCATATTAAGCGGGGACGTTCCGCTAGCTCGAAATCAGCTGAGCTAATGGCCAATATGAATGCTCAGCGCGAGAGACTAAAGCCAGTACTCAACAGAAGTGACGAGGCGTTAGATGAAGCGGTTGACGTTGTCGCAAGTTTTATAGCTAAAGAGGTCTATCAGTGCCACTCTGCATGTTGCGATGACCTTACGCGTTCGCTCTCTGTTAGATTGTTTGATAAAAGGTCGGGGCATGCAATCAGGCTATTGGACTACCGTAAAAACCTTATTGAGCGATATGGCGATGATCGCAATATCGAACTTGGCTATCTGATTGAGGTTCACTCTGATTTTCACAGTTTGTTTCTGCACACCGGTTCCAAGGTCGTTCGCCTACAATCTGGCCATTGCCCCTTATTTGGGGATCTATTTACTCTTCTTCAAAAAGCCTCCGCTGAGGTTGATTGGATTCTTATAGGGTTTTATCCATGCCTAACAGATCAATTTTTTGATGCGGCAGTTATAGATTGCCGTAATGATTTGTTCAACGAAAGTTGCCGTAGGCAAGGTCTATTTTCAACCACCTATTTGGGGCTGGGGAAATCTGAGCCCTATTACATCCAAAAGAGGGAGGGTGAAACTACGGTAAAGCTGGACGGCGATAACTACACCATTCTTTTGGAAAACCCCGCCGAGTTTATCGATTCAATTACTCTATTCCGAAACGCAATTAGTGAGGCTGGGAGAGCTTTAAACTTAAAGAAAGCTGGCAAGCCATTTACAACAACGTTATCAGTTCAGATGATCTATGAACTGGTATGGATGAGGGGGTCCAAGGTGTCTGGAACCGTAAGCGAGTCTGATATTGAATCATTATTGCTAGAGGTAGGACCACACGGACTTTATTCTCGTCTAAGAGCATTTTGTGACCGCTATCAAATTTCAAACCCATCAGAGCACGCGCCTTGGGTAAATTAACGAACGGTCGTTTTAGGCTCAAGCTCAATTACGGCGGTGCTGTTTCGCGTTATTTAGCAATGCTCAAGCGAACAAATACTCAATCGGGAACTAGGATGGTGATATCCGATCACGTACCTGTCCGTCAGGATGATGTAGCCAACAGTCGCGCACCTTAAGATAATGGCGCGCTTATCTTTCAAGTTAGCCATGACCGACATCCCTTCGTCAGCCCAGCGTGCGTTCTAAAGGAATGCCTCCTTTAGCATATGCGCCCAAATAACGTTTTAGGCGAGCTCGCCCATCGCATAGCGCGCGAACACTCCAGCGAATCTCTGTCGCGCAAGTCGACACAAAAAGGATAGCAGCGACTCTATCTGAACTTTGAGTTTTCTTTACTACCAGCATCGTTGTTAGCGCCGGGCGATTTTAGCCGCTAATAGTCAAACTATTTTGACCAATCCCGGTCACCGAATAATGGCCACCGTGCCTCCCCGCCGCCACT
>ERZ857984.1512-NODE-1512-length-18352-cov-3.612559_pt1 | contig 18352 bp, 13 predicted proteins | sample MGYA00519914_ERZ857984 | MGnify/ENA primary metagenome ERZ857984 (study PRJEB31778, sample SAMEA3449417) | human gut metagenome | biome: human gut; feature: human-associated habitat; material: faeces | place: United Kingdom | collected 2010/2012 ... | reverse complement strand
GAGCATCTTTTTCCATGACGACGATAGCGCACGTTCTCGGGTAAAGGCGGACAAAAGTATCCAAGTCTGAGCGGCTATACAACGGTTCAAGCCCGCTATAGGTATCCTGAGGCGTATTCTTCTGTTCCTTTTCTGCTTCCGTGCATTTCTGGCTGACAAAATGGGCTTTTAAAAGCAGCCCCGCCTCAGTATGCTTATTAAGATACTCCGTTACGCGAGGAACAAGCTCTCCCGCGCCAAACACCACTGTGGGCACTCTCCACCATGCCTCCCGGGAGAAACGGGAACGCAATGCGCAACGGACCAAAGGAACCGTCCCGAGGCTCAAAAACCAAGACCAGACATAAACGGTACGCGAGGGGAGATCGCCACGGCCGAGAAAAAGAAAAATAGCAATACTGAAGTAGGCGATGGACGTCGATATCCCGAGCAGACGCATTTCTTCCGGCAATGCCGGAGGAACCCCGCTGTACAATCCTTCAAAAGCGTTAACTGCGGGAACCACCAACAGAAACAATGCCAACGGAACATGCTGTGAAAGCGATATTTCCCCACCCAAGAGAACCCGAATAACGCCTATCAAAAACATGGTCCCGAAAAGTGCCAGACAATCCGCAGCCAGCAATGCAAGAGAACGCTTGGAGCACACGAGCTGAGATCTTTGAAAAGAGGGACCAGAAGAAAACGCACAAGACATACGATACCCGAATGGTTAGAGGAGAACAGGCGGTTATGCTAGCGCACCGGTACCGCATCTGTAAACAATGATTTCCTTCCGTGAAGAAAGCACGAAAAACGGTTGCCGCACGTCACCAGTTGCGCTAGGTACAGGGTTATACACATCCGTTGCCTTACTCAGCCGAAACGTCCCGCGGACTTTTCCGGAGCCGTCATGCCGTCAGTCGCGATTCACACTATCCTTGGCCCACTCCCCCTGCTTCGCGGGCTCTTCCGATGGAGCTTGGCGGTCCTTTTCGCCGTGGGGGCATGGCATCTCTACCTCTGGTCGCCATTGCCCGGCCTCGTGGCCATCGGCATTACACCCGTTCTCGCCATCTTTTTTTTCTTCCGTGGCCTTAACCTCGTCAGCCGTACCCTCCCCTACTGGAAAACGCGCCGCCTTATCCGCAAGCTCGGTATGCGCCCCACATGGTGGAACACCGGGGCTGGTTATCTGCTCATCGACGAACGGCAAGGCTCATGGATCATCAACGGTACCGCCGGGATGATTGTCGACATCAAACGCCTTCACGGGCACAGCGACTGGCAGATGCATCGCCTTGACCTCTACACCACGGACACGCCAAAACCAACGGCGAGTTATGGCTTCGGCAGTGCCGAAGAGATCCGCGAAGCTGCGAAAATTTTCCAAAAGGCCTATGCCCCACAGGAAAAAAGAGACCTTCCCGTCACATTCGCGGACTTACGGAAAAAAGAAAACAAAGCCTCCGAAGCGCATTGAAAACGAATCCTTTCCTATGAAGACAAGAAGCTCTTTGTAGGTGTGCATCTTGATCTTCTTGCATTTTCATACTAAAGGAACGTCTGATAAAAAAAGTTTTCCCAAGGAGCTGACCCGAGATGAAACGACTGTTTGCCATGTTTATGGCGCTGGCGCTGACGGCGCTGACGCTGCCCCTGCCCGACTTCTTTCCCTACGCCGTGGCGCTGATGGGCGTCATCGCCTTCAGCGGCGCCACGCACGACATCGCCACCGACGGGGTGTATATCACCGAACTCTCGAAGGACCAGCAGGCGCGGTTCATCGGCTGGCAGGGGGCGTTCTACAACATCGCCAAGGTGTTCGCCATGGGCGGGTTGGTCTATCTGGCCGGAGCGCTCAAGGAGCGGGTCGGGATCGTCGAGGCGTGGATGATCGTCATGGCGCTCTGCGGCGCGCTGCTCTTCCTGCTGGGAATCTACCACCTGCGGATGCTGCCTTCGGGCGGCGAAGCCACGGCCCATGCGGGGAGCGTCGGCGAGGCGCTGCGCGAGACGGGCGCCATCTTCCGCGGATTCTTCCGGAAAAGGTACATCGGCATCTACATCGCCTTCATCGTCTTCTACCGCCTGGGCGAGGGCTTCGTGATGAAGATCGTGCCGTTGTTCCTCAAGGCGGATACCGCGGCCGGAGGGCTGGGGCTTACCAACCAGCAGATCGGGTTGTACTACGGCACGTTCGGCGCCGGGGCATTCCTTTTGGGATCGCTGCTCGCGGGCTACTATATCGCCCACCGCGGACTGAGGCGCTCGCTCTTCACGCTGTGCTGCATTTTCAACCTTCCGTTCGCGGTCTATGCGCTGCTGGCATGGTTCCAGCCGCAGTCGATGTGGCTCGTGGGCGGTGGCATCGTCGTGGAGTACTTCGGCTACGGCTTCGGATTCGTGGGCCTCACGCTGTTTATGATGCAGCAGGTCGCTCCGGGGCGTCACCAGATGGCGCACTACGCTTTCGCTTCGGGTATTATGAACCTCTCGGTGATGCTCACGGGCATGGCTTCGGGCTTTTTGAGCGATCTGATGAGCTACCGGATCTTCTTCCTCGCGGTGATGCTCGCCACCATTCCGGCTTTTGTGATCACCCGGCTGGTTCCCTTTACCTATGACGACAAACCAAACGACAAATAATTTATATGGATACACTGAAAATTGCGGGCGCGAATCAGCCCGATATGCCGTGGGAGGACCGTCCCGCCGGCTCCAAAGAGGTGATGTGGCGTTACAGCGCGAACCCGATCATCGGGCGTCATGCGCTTTCGACGTCGAATTCGATCTTCAACTCGGCGGTCGTTCCCTTCAAAAAAGGAAAATATAACTATGCGGGCGTTTTCCGGTGCGACGACACGAACCGCCGGATGCGCATCCACGTGGGCTTTTCGGTCGACGGCCTTCGGTGGGAGATCGAGGAGTCCGACTTCCGGCTGGAGGGTGCGGACGCCGAGATCGGCCAGTGGGTCTACGGCTACGATCCTCGCGTTGCGAAGATCGGCGACAAATACTACGTTACGTGGTGCAACGGCTACCACGGGCCGACGATCGGCATTGCGTGGACGGATGACTTCGAGACGTTCCACCAGCTTGAAAACGCATTTCTTCCCTATAACCGCAACGGGGTTCTGTTTCCGCGCAAGATCGGGGGCCGGTTCGCGATGCTGTCGCGTCCGAGCGACACGGGTCACACGCCCTTCGGGGACATCTTCTATTCGGAGAGCCCCGACATGGAGTTCTGGGGCCGCCACCGTCATGTGATGTCTCCCTCGGCGTTCGAGGTTTCGGCGTGGCAGTGCATGAAGATCGGCGCGGGCCCCGTTCCCATCGAGACCTCGGAGGGCTGGCTGCTGTTCTACCACGGGGTGCTTCGCTCATGCAACGGCTATGTCTACGCCTTCGGCTCGGCATTGCTGAATTTGGAGGAGCCGTGGAAGGTCACGGCCCGCAGCGGTCCCTACCTGATCTCCCCGCGCGAAACGTACGAATGCATGGGCGACGTTCCGAACGTGACGTTCCCGTGCGCTGCGCTGCACGACCCCGCGACGGGGCGCGTGGCCGTCTACTACGGATGCGCCGACACGGTTACGGGCCTTGCGTTCGGCTATATCCCTGAAATTATCGACTTCACGAAGAAAAACAACATCCTATGAGAAGCCTTGCGCTGCTTGCGGTTCTGACGCTGTGTCTGGGAGCACGGGCACAAGAGCCTGCGGAGTGTGTGGATCCGTTCATCGGGACTACGAACTTCGGGACCGCGAACCCCGGGGCCGTCACGCCGCACGGGATGATGTCGGTGGTTCCGTTCAACGTCATGGGGTCGGAGGAGAACGTCTACGACAAGGACGCCCGCTGGTGGTCCACGCCCTACGAATACCATAACAAATTCTTCACGGGCTTCGCGCACGGCGCCTTGAGCGGCGTGGGGTGCCCCGAGCTGGGCGCGCTGCTGACGATGGCCACGACGGGCCCTCTGACGGTGGATTACCGGGAGTACGGCACGTCGTACAGGGACGAAAAGGCCTCCCCGGGCTATTACTCGGTCTTTCTGGACAAGTACGGCGTCCTTGCCGAAGCCACGGCCACGGCGCGTAGCTCGGCCGAGAGGTACACCTTTCCGGAAGGCACAGGGCATATTCTGTTAAATCTGGGCGAGGGGCTTACGAACGAGAGCGGCGCGATGGTTCGCCGGGTGAGCGCCACGGAGATCGAGGGTACGAAGTTGCTGGGGACGTTCTGCTACAATGCGCAGAAGGTTTTCCCGGTGTACTTCGTGCTGCGCGTTTCGAAGACTCCGAGTGCCGGCGGCTATTGGAAGAAGCAACGGAAGATGACGGGCGTGGAGGCGGAGTGGACGCCGGACAACGGGAGGTATAAACTCTATACGGAGTACGGGCGCGAGCTTTCGGGCGACGACGTGGGCTACTGGTTCTCCTTCGACGGCCTTGCGGCGGGCGAGCAGGTGGAGGTGCGCATGGGCATTTCGTATGTCTCTACGGAGAACGCGCGCAAAAACCTCGATGCCGAGCAGGCCGCGGACGCACCGTTCGACGCCATCCGGGAACAGGCCCGCAAGGGCTGGAACGAGGCTCTGGGCAGAATCCGGGTCGAGGGCGGCGCCGAGGAGCAGCAGAGGGTGTTCTACACGGCGTTGTACCATGCGCTGCTGCACCCGAACCTCGTGAGCGACGTGAACGGCGAATACCCGCTGATGGAACGTTCGGGCGAGACGGGCGTGACGGATGGCGAACGTTATACGGTCTTCTCGCTGTGGGACACCTGCCGCAACCTGCACCAGCTGCTGACGCTTGTCTACCCGGATCGTCAGCGGGAGATGCTGCGCTCGATGACGGGGATGTACGAGGAGTGGGGTTGGCTTCCGAAATGGGAGCTTTACGGCCGCGAGACCTTCACGATGGAGGGAGACCCTGCGATCCCGGTGATCGTCGACAGCTGGATGAAGGGCCTTCGGGATTTCGATGTCGCCAAGGCCTACGAGGCGATGCGCAAGTCGGCCACGACGCCCGGTGCGCAGAACCGCATGCGGCCCGACATCGACCCCTATATCGAGAAAGGCTATATCCCGCTGGGGTTCTACGCCAAGGACCTTGCGGGCGACACCTCCGTCTCGCACGCGCTGGAGTACTACATGGCCGACGCTGCGCTGTCGCTGCTTGCCGACTCGCTCGGACAGGGGGACGACGCGCGTCTGTTCCGCGCCCGCTCGTTGGGCTATAAGCGTTATTACAGCCCGGAAAGCGGGACTTTGCGTCCGCTCCATCCCGACGGAACTTTTTTAAGCCCCTTTGACCCGAAGGCGGGCGAGAACTTCACGGCGGCTCCGGGCTTCCACGAGGGAAGTGCGTGGAACTATACGTTCTACGTTCCGCACGACGTGGAGGGGCTTGCGAAGCTGATGGGCGGGCGACGCAAATTCATCGACAAACTGCAAATGGTCTTCGACGAGGGGTTGTACGACCCTGCGAACGAACCCGACATCGCCTATGCGTATCTGTTCAGCCGCTTCCGGGGCGAGGAGTGGCGCACGCAGCGGGAAACCCGGCGGCTGTTGGAGCGATACTTTACCACCGCCCCCGACGGCATCCCGGGCAACGACGACACGGGGACGATGTCGGCGTGGGCTGTCTTCACGATGCTGGGCCTCTATCCCGACTGCCCGGGCGAGCCGTACTACACGCTGACGTCCCCGACGTTCGACCGTGTGGAGATCGACACGGAGCGGGGAACGCTGGTGATCGAAAAACGCGGCGAAGGGTATATCGACCGGATGACGCTTGGCGATAAACCGTTGAAAAATTATCGTATCTTGCACGATGAATTGCTCAAGGGCGGAAAACTTACTTTTGAACTTCAAACTGGAAAATAGATGAAACTTACGGGATTCTTATTCGCCGCGGCCCTGCTGGGCGCGTGCACGCAGCCTGCCGCGGAGGAGAATTACACGCGCCATGTCGATCCGAAGATCGGCACAGGCGGCCACGGGCACGTCTTCGTGGGTGCCAACGTCCCCTTCGGCCTGGTGCAGGTGGGGCCGACGAGCATTCCGCAGACGTGGGACTGGTGCTCGGGCTACCATGCGAGCGATTCGACGGTGATCGGCTTCTCGCACACGCATTTGAGCGGCACGGGCATCGGCGACCTGTTCGACGTGACGGTCATGCCCGTCACGGGCAATGTGACCTACGCCCGGGGTGAGGAGGCGGACCCTGCGTCGGGACTGTGGTCCTATGCCGACCGGACCCAAGAAATTGCCCGGCCGGGCTACTATTCGGTGCCGCTGACGCGCTACGGCATTCGGGCCGAGCTGACGGCCACGGCGCGCGTGGGTCTGCACCGCTACACCTTCCCGGCGTCGGATGCCGCAGCCGTGGTCTTCGACCTGGAAAACGGCGGCTGCTGGGACAAGGCCACGGAGACGCATCTCGCAAAGGAGGGCGACCGGACGGTGACGGGCTGGCGTCACTCGACGGGCTGGGCCAAAGACCAGCGGGTCTACTTCGTCGCGGAGTTCTCGAAACCCTTCGAAAAATTCGAAACCATCGGCGATAACTACGCCCGGGCTTCGTTCCGTACAACCGACGGGGAACAAGTGTCGCTGAAAGTCGCTTTATCGCCCGTAAGCGTGGAGGGCGCTCGGGAAAACCTCGCGGCGGAGCTTCCGGGGTGGGATTTCGAAGAAACGGCGAAGGCCGCCGACAAGGCGTGGAACGATGAATTGTCGAAGGTGAAGATCGAGACCGCGGACGAGACGGCCCGCAGGATTTTCTATACGGCCCTTTACCATACGATGATCGCCCCGTCGCTCTTCTGCGACGTGAACGGCGACTACTACGGTTCGGACCATGCGATCCACCGCAACGCCGATTTCACGAACTATACGACCTTCTCGCTGTGGGACACCTACCGGGCGGCGATGCCGCTGATGACGGTGCTGCATCCCGAGAAGATGGCCGACATCGTGCAGACGATGCTGCATATCGCCGACGAGCAGGGCCGCCTTCCGGTGTGGCATCTGTGGGGCAACGAGACCGACTGCATGGTTGGCAACCCGGGCATCGTAGCGGTGGCGGACGCCATCGTGAAGGGCATCGGGGGCTTCGACCGCGAAAAGGCTTTCGAGGCGATCCGTAAGACGGCCATGAATCCCGACCGGGGCAACGGCCTGCGCATGGAGTACGGCTACATCCCGTGCGAGATGTTCAACGAGGCCGTAGCCTATGACATGGAGTACGCTTTGGCCGACGGCGCGGCGGCGCGTGCCGCCGAGACGCTGGGCAAGGCGGAGGATGCGAAGTATTTCGAGGAGCGCAGCCATAGCTACCGCAACTATTTCGACCCTGCGACGCGCTTTATGCGGGGCCGGGATTCGCGGAAGGGCTGGAGGACGCCCTTCAATGCGTTCGCCTCGACGCACCGCGCCGACGACTACTGCGAGGGCAACGCCTGGCAGTACACCTGGCTGGCTCCGCACGATGTCAAGGGCCTCGAAGGGCTGTTCGGCTCGCGTGCGAAGATGATTGAAAAGCTGGATTCGCTCTTTACGGTAAGTTCGGTCATCGAAGGCGGCGAGACCTCGCCCGACATCTCGGGGCTGATCGGCCAATACGCCCACGGCAACGAACCGAGCCACCATATTTTGTACCTCTACACGATGCTGGGCCAGCCGTGGAAAACGGCCGACAAGGTCCGCGAGGTGCTCACGACGCTCTACCACGACCGGCCGGACGGATTGTCGGGCAACGAGGATGTGGGTCAGATGTCGGCCTGGTACGTCCTCTCGTCGCTGGGCATGTACGAGGCCGAGCCTGCGGGCGGAAGATACTGGTTCGGATCGCCCCTGTTCGACAGGGTCGAAATCACCGTCCCGGGCGGGACCTTCACGATTGTCGCCGAGAACAACTCCGCTGCGAACAAATATATCCAGCGGGTGTGGCTCAATGGCCAACCCTACACAAAGCCTTGGATCGGTCATGCCGACCTGATGAAGGGCGGGGAGCTGCGCTTCGAGATGGGGGCCGAAGAGAAGGTGTGGTACTGTCCGGACGAGCCGGAGGCGTACGCCGACCAGCGGCCCGCGGAGGAGCAGCGGCTTTTTAAGTCGGAAGCGGTAGAGGGGGAGATCGCCCGCGTGTGCGGTCTTCTGACCAACGAACGCCTGCGGTGGATGTTCGCCAACTGCTTCCCCAACACGCTCGACACCACGGTGCACTACGGCGAGGACGAGGCGGGCAATCCCGATACCTACGTCTACACGGGCGACATTCCGGCCATGTGGCTCCGCGACTCGGGGGCGCAGGTGTGGCCCTACGTGCAGTTGTGTAAGGAGGACCCGGCGTTGCAGAAGATGATCGCGGGGGTGATCCGGCGGCAATTCAAACTCATCAATATCGATCCTTACGCTAATGCCTTCAACGTCGGCCCTACGGGTGACGGCGAGGATGTCGGCTATCCGGGCAACGATCAAAGTCCCTGGGTTTTCGAGCGCAAATGGGAGATCGATTCCCATTGCTATCCTCTGCGCCTTGCGCACCATTACTGGAAAACCACGGGCGACACGTCGGTCTTCGACGGGGAGTGGATCTCTGCGATGCGCAATATTGTAAAGACTTTGAAAGAACAGCAGATGAAGGAGGGTCCGGGCGATTACACCTTCCTGCGCACGACGGACCGTCAGCTGGACACCCGCTGCCATGTGGGGCGCGGCAACCCCGTGAAACCCGTGGGGCTGATCGTCTCGGCGTTCCGTCCTTCGGACGACGCCACGACCTTCGGATTCCTCGTGCCGTCGAACTTCATGGCCGTCACGTCGCTGCGCAAGGCTGCCGAAATCCTGACGGCGGTGAACGGCGAGCGGGAGCTTGCCGCCGAGTGCACGGCGCTGGCCGACGAGGTGGCCGGGGCATTGCAGCAATACGCTGTCGTGGAGCATCCGGAGTTCGGAAAAATCTACGCCTTCGAGGTCGATGGTTTCGGCAGCACGCAGCTTATGGACGACGCCAATGTGCCGTCGCTCTTGGCCATGCCCTACCTGGGCGACGTGGAGCGCACGGACCCGATTTACGAGAACACGCGCCGGTTCGTGTGGAGCACGGAAAATCCCTATTTCTGGCGCGGAGCTGCCGGAGAGGGCATCGGAGGACCCCATATCGGCGTCGAAATGATCTGGCCCATGAGCATTATGATGCGGGCCTTCACGGCGACCGACGACGAAGAGATCCGCGACTGCATCTGTCAGCTGATCACCACCGACGCCGGAACGGGATTCATGCACGAAAGTTTTTCGCGCCACGATGCCGCGGATTTCACCCGCGCGTGGTTCGCCTGGCAGAACACCCTCTTTGGGGAACTGATTCTCAAGCTCGTAAACGACGGGAAAACGGACTTGCTGAATTCCATCCGATAATGAAGAACCGCGCATTCATCGTTCGGAAGGCCCTCTCCCCGGACTTGTTGCGCGGCTCCGAACGCCGCAATGTCGCTGCTCCCGTCTTTTTCCGGCCTTGCCGTCCCTTGGTGGATCGGTTATGAACCGGCCTGCCGGCGTCCGTGCGAAAGGCAGGGGGGCGGGAAATTGCGGGTTTGTTAACGAAAAGATGCGCTCCCTTCCGGGGCGCATCTTCCGTTTCTCCGAAGCGGGGCCTATTCCTCGACCTCTTCGAAATTGCTCTTGTCGACGCCGCAAACCGGGCATGCCCAGTCGTCGGGAATCTCCTCGAACGGCGTTCCGGGGGCGATGCCTCCGTCGGGATCGCCGACTGCGGGATCGTAGATCCACTCGCAGACTACACAACGATACTTTTTCATCTTTTACTCGTTTTATAAGGTGAATAATGGGTATGCAAATTGGCTGCCGCTTATGCCTCCTCCTCGGCATCTTCGTCGGGGCGGTTTCCGCCCGGCGGGGTGAGTTCGGCCACCAGCCGGTCGGCATCGGGCAGAAAGCCCGGCAGCAGCAGCCGCTTCTGCAAGCCAAGCTCATCCCGCTTTTGCCGCAGCTCCTCCGCCATTGGGCCGTCGCCAATCCAGACAAAGGAGACGCGTGCCTTCTTTTCGGCCGCCTTCTTCACGATTTCGAGGAAGGTCATGGGGTCCTTCTGGCTGTCAAGCCGCGCGGCACATCCGACAAGCGGCGCCGCATCCGGCATCCCAAGCATCGGACGCAGCCGGTTTTCCCGCTCCGGCGCTTCCTCCACACCGTTATAGATGACGCGGAATTTTCCGGGGAGATCGATTCCGGCCCGAAGCGCACAATCCCGTTCCCCTTCGGAAACAGTCAGGGTCGCGGTGGTTGCCATCCGGCTCAGGGCGCGCTCGATTCGGCGGTAAAACTCCCGTTTGCCTGCGGAAAGCGCCGGGTTCTCAAAGCTGTAGGCATGAGGGGTATAAAAGACCGTCCTGACCCCGCAGATCATCGCGGCCAGCCGCCCCAGCGCGCCGGCCTTGGAGCTGTGGCAGTGCAGGACGTCGGGGGAAAAGGCGCGGACCGCCCGGACAATTCCAGAGAGCGCCTTCGCATCCCGCACCGGAGACAGCTCCCGGCCAAGGGCGGGCAGCGCGAAAAGCTCGACTGTCCCGGTGAGCCGGGGAAGCGCATCAAGAAAGCAGGAATCCGCACGGTCGGTTCCGTAGACCAGTCCAAGGGAAAAGCGCGCGGGGTCCAGGCCCTCCAGCAGGTCCAGAAGATGCCTTCTCACTCCTCCGCCAGTCGCCTCGGCGACCATCAGCACTTTAATTTTCCGCGGATTACTCACTGCGGTTCACCACCCCTCGTGTCAAAGTCAGCAGCAGGATCTTGATGTCAAGCAGAAAGGTCCAATGCTCGATGTAGTCAATGTCGCATTTGATCCGCTCAACAATCGAGGTGTCTCCCCGCCAGCCCCTGATCTGGGCCAGTCCGGTGATGCCGGGCCGGACCAGATGCTTGAGCATGTAGAGCGGAACCTCTTCCTTAAATTTTTCGACAAAATAGGGGATCTCGGGGCGCGGACCAACCAGGCTCATATCCCCGCGCAGAACGTTCCAGAGCTGCGGCAGCTCGTCCACGCTGTACTTGCGCATCCAGCTTCCGAAAGCGGTGCGGCGGTCATCCTCTCTCGTGCTCCATGCCGTCTTGTCCGCGCCATTCTGTTCGGCCTTCATCGAGCGGAACTTATACATCAAAAAGGGACGCCGGTTCAGGCCCACCCGCTCCTGCCGGTAAAAGACCGGACCGGGCGAGGTAAGCTTGACCAGAAGCGCGACAACCAGCATCAGCGGCGAGAGGACCAGCAGCAGGCCCAGCGAGCCGCAGATGTCAAAGCACCGTTTGCAGAAGCTGTTCATAAAGCTGTCGAGCGGGATGCGCCGCAGGTTGATCAGCGGCATTCCCTCAAAATCCTCGACATAAAGCCTGGCCGGGATGTATTTATCAAAAAAGGGGAGCAGACTGGAAGTAACCCCTTCCTTCTCGCAGATCTCCAGCAGGTGCTGCAGGCGCGGATAGTCCTCATAATCGAGCGAGATCACCACCTCATCCACCGGATGATCCGCCAGATAGTTCTCAAACTCGGCCAGGGAGCCGAGGCAGGGAACCGCCTCTTCGAACCGCTGCGGCCCTCCGTCATGAAAATAGCCGTCGATATAGCAGCCGAGCGCCTTGTTGGAGATCGCTCTGCGGCAGAAGTTCGCGGAATTTTCATTCCATCCGACCACCAGAAAGTGCTTCAGATTGCGCCCTGCCTTGCGCATGACACGCAGAATTTTGCGCAGCGTAACCCGCAGCGCAAGACTGAAGATGGTGTTAATGACGGCAAAGAGCAGCAGCACCGAGCGGGAGGAGTGGACCTCTTTGCTCAGATAGGAAAGGACGAAAAGCAACAGTAAGCCGCAAAAATTAGCCTGAATAACCTTGCCCGCCTCATTGATGATCCGTTTTCTCCGAAAGGAGGTGTACAGATCAAAGGCACGGTAAAGCAGCAGATAAACCGGAACTGCCGCCAGCATCATCCGCAGGTAAAAGGAAAGCGGAACCTGATGACCATAATCTCTCTGTCCCAGAAAACGGATCAGGTAGGCCAGCGGCATCGCCGAAAAGCAAAGCGCCGCATCGGTCAGCACAAGAATCAGATTCAGAGCCTTTTGATTTTGACGGATCAAAATAAACCCTCCGATCGAACAGAAAAGAAGCATCCGCCGCCCCGGGAGGACAGCTCCGGACAGCGGCGGACAGCTCCGCGCACCGAAGCTGTCCAGCTCAGGCCGCGCATTCCGTTAAAAGATGGTGGTATACGGAACCAGCAGCAGGCGGTTGCCCACCACGAGGAAGAGATAGTAGAGCCAGCCGATAAAAAGGATGAAGCCCATTGCGCTGTAATACAGGGTCATCTCGTCGCGCAGCTGCCCCTTGAGCTGGGTGTATTTTGAGGATGGCTTACGTCCCCGGCCCTCCGCCTTGAGCCGTTCGAGTTCAGCCAGCTTGTCCGGCATCGGTCCGGACGCATTGAGGATTTCCGGCAGGAGCAGCACCGCAACCGGCAGGAAAATAAGCGCCAGCCTTTGGAAAATAAAAGACTTCAAGGTGAGAAGAAACAAGAAACAGGCATAGGCGGAAAAGTTCATCAGCGGAAGATTCCCGGGATTGCGCCGGAGCAGCCGTTTGTGAAGCAGCAGCACCGCGAGGAACAGCAGCATCGGGACAACCGCCGTCTGAATATCACGGCCGACCGCGCGGTAGTAGTTGTCGGCGGTATAGATCTTGTAGATGAATTTAGTCACAAAATCGAGGATCGGGTCGGTGAAGATCAGCAACACAACGGTGCCCGCGGCATATGCGGAGACCGACTTCCAATTGAAGGGAATCCATGCCAGAACATAAAGCGGCACAAGAATCCAAAGGCTCTTGTGAATGGTCGCGGCCAATGCAACAATCAGGAAATAAGGAACCGGACGCTTTTTTTGCAGCCAGGGCATCGCCAGAAGGGCGATGCAGATGGCAAGCTGCTGACGCAGCGTCACCATTGTGTAGCCGAAAAAGCCAAAGCTCACAAATGTAAAGATGCAGATCCAGACCGAGGATGAATAAAACCACGCCAGCGCAGCGGTCAAGCCGATGGCAAGTGCCGCCTGCACAGCAAAAAACGCGGTCGGACTATCCGAAATACGAGAAATCAGATAGACGAGCAGGCTGTAGCCCGGCTCGCTGCGGTAGACGTTTTCAGCGCTCCACAGAAAAGAAATATCGCTTGCCGCCATCCGCTCAAAGTAAGGCAGGTAGTAGAGCTTGTTGTCCACCCCCACCGTAATTCCGCGCAGCGAAGACATCGCAAACATCACAGTACAGGTGACAAGCAGAAAGAGCAGATCGCTGCGCCGCGACTTCCTCAGTTCACAGAAAAGGAAGCCTGCCGCAGTGACAAAAAACAATAAAAGGAGATATGGTGCCATCCTGTCATTCCTCTCATCCCGTTTGATTCTCTGGCATCCGCCAGCGGGCAAACAAAATAAGCCGGTAAAGCCTTGGGGCCGCCCAATGATTCCACCGGTTTGATTTCCATTATACTAAAACTTTCTCCGTTTGCAAAGGAAATCGGAGAAAGTTTGCAAAATCGTCATCTTTCAGAAAACGCGCGTCAGTCTTTTTCCCTAAAAAGCAGCGCCGGAGGAAAATTCCCCCGGCGCGCCGGTACGGTACAGAAGACTTTAACCGGCTCCATCACGTGGCGGCTCGTCCAAGCTTCGAAATAAGCTTTTATGCATTCAGGGCTCGACCGGCTCCATGGCGTCCCGGCCATGCTTGCAGACCGGACAGATGAAGTCGTCAGGGAGACTGTCGGCCTCAATAAAATAGCCGCAGACCTTGCAGCGGAAGCCCTTCTTCTTCCCCGCCGCAGGCTCCTCCACATAGCTCGACGCTTTGGGAGGGGTTCTGCCCTTCTTCACCTGGTGGTAATAGGCATAGGTCATCGGCTCGCCGTCTTCGAGAAGCTCGCCTTCCAGCAGGTCGGCCAGAAAAACAATGTGGGTTCCGGCGTCGAGTTCGCCGATCACCCGGCATTCAAACTGCGCAACCACCTGCTCGGCTACATAGGGAACGCCATTTTTACCGACAGCGGTCTTCCATCCTTCAAACTTGTCGAGGTCGCTGCTGCTGCGGAACCCAAATCTGCCGATCAGCTCCATGCCCGCGTCCTGTGCGAGAACGACGGCAGTAAACTTTCCGGATTTTTGAATCATCCCTGTGGTAAAGTTCCCTTTGTTGATGGTCACGGTCACCCGCGCGGGAGACGAGGTCGCCTGCGTAAAGGTATTGACGACACAGCCTGCCGCCTTCCCCTCGTGCTCGGTGGAAATTAAATACAATCCATAGCTCAGCTTTTGCAGTGCTTTTTCATTCATCGCTGTTCCCTCTCTCTGATTTTGATATTAATTATTATTTTAGCATTTCTTTTAAAACCGGTCAACCGGTTTTCCGCCTTCGTGAAGCCAAATTTTATCCGCAACATCACTGCATTCTGCCCAGCGGATCTGAAAAAGAGGGAAACGGAATCAGTTCAGCTTCAGGGCTTCTTCGACCGCCATCGAACAAATCACCGCCTGCGCATCGGTTTTGAGGCCATGGTGCAGATTAACCGCCTCCATGATGGAACGGCGTTCCCGCTCCCCGGCGAGAATTGCGATCACTTCTTTTTCCAGCTGAAGGGTGATGCCGTAAAATTGTTCGAGCGGCTGTGCTCCGGCCCAGCGCGCCCGGATAATCGTCCCGCCCGTAGCGCCGACCCGGCGCGCGGTATCCATCACCGCATCGGTATATCCCTGGTTCACCGAAATCAGAATCAGGCTGTGTGAATGTGAATTTTGCTGCATCATGGATTCCCCCTTTTCCTCTGTTTCGGATTGCGGCGGCTCGATGCCCGCCCGGGCAAGGGTGGCCGCCGCCGCAAGCAAAGCGTTGATCCCCGTCAGCCGAACGGAGAAGACCACACCGCGCCCCCGGACGGGACAGCCGAGATTCCGGTTGCTCATCGCCTGCATCGCCCTCTGCACGCTGTCCCGCGAGCCGATGCTCAGAAGCACATCCTTTTCGCTTGCTCCCAGCCCCAAAAGGTTGAGCATTTCAGACGAAGCAGTGCCCTGACCCAGACAAAGAAGATGCGCTGTCATCTGCCGGGCTGTATAGAACTCGACGAGCGGCCGGCCGCGTCCCCGCTCGACAATCGAAACAATCATCCACATGGGTTCCGGACGGGCTTGCTGCATGAAACTTTCCCCCTTCATTTGTTCCCCTATGGCCGGGGCACCGTTTCTTCCAGATCAAAATACAGGATGCAGTCCTCCGTATTCAAAAGCTGACCGACCAGATCCTTTCCGGCATTTCGGCGGCGCAGCTCCGCGATCAGGCCGATCGTCTGGATGGTAATCAGCGGAGTCATTGCAACCATTGCCACAATTCCGAAGGCGTCGGTCATCATATTTCCGCCAAGTGCTCCGCATGCGCCCATCGCAAGCGGCAGCAGAAAGGTCGCAGTCATCGGACCGCTGGCCACTCCGCCCGAGTCGAAGGCGATTCCGGTATAGATCGGCGGAACGTAAAAGCTGATGACCAACGAAAGGATATACCCGGGGGCGAGGAACCAGAGGATCGAAATCCCGGTCAAAATCCGCAGCATCGCGATGCCGACCGAAACCGAAACACCGGCTGAAAGTCCCAGTCCGATTGATTTCTGGGTGATCGAACCGTTGGAAATTTCCTCAATCAATCGGACTGGGACTTTCCTCAACCTGTTTTTTCAGGACGTGCACAGCCGGTTCGGCTGCGACGATGAAATATCCGACCAGCATCCCGATCGGAACAAGCAGCCAGCGGCAGCTGCTTCCGGCAATTTCTCCGCCGATGAGCTGGCCGGCCGGCATAAATCCGACATTCACGCCAGTCAGGAAACAGACCAGCCCTGCATAAGTATAGAAAAAACCGACAACGATCCGATGCAACTGCGCGCGTTGGAATCGCCGGAAAATCAACTGGAACAGAAAACAAATCCCGACGATAGGCAGAAGCGCCGCAGCCACCTCCCGCAGATAGAGGACCAGCGCACCGCCGAATGCTCCCACCGCGTCCTTCGTGGTAATAATTTCATAAAACGAAACCGCGCTCGTTTCAGCAGAGGGTTCATAACAGATGCCAAGCAGCAGGACCGAGAGAATCGGCCCAATACTGCATACCGCAATCAAGCCGAAGCTGTCCTCGCTCGAACGCCTGTCGCTGCGGATGGACGCCATGCCGATGCCGAATGCCATGATAAAGGGGACGGTAATCGGTCCGGTGGTGACTCCGCCCGAATCAAAGGCCGCCGGAATGAAGCTGTTCGGCGCAAAAGCGGCCACAAGGAAAACGACCGCGTAGAAAAAGACCAGCAGATGGGAAAGACGGACTTGGAGCAGCATCCGCAGCATCGAAATGGCAAGGAAGGCTCCCACCCCGACGCCTACGGCCAGAATCAGGGTCATATTGGGAATCGTCGGAATCTGGGTCGCGAGTACCGTCAGATCAGGCTCGGCTACTGTAATTAGCAGTCCCAAAAGAAAACAGATCGCGAGGGAAAGCGGCGCACGTTTTCCTTTGCTGATCTGCACGCCGATGCCCTCTCCTATCGGGAGCATAGCCATATCCGCACCGAGAGTGAAAAGTCCCATACCGAACACCAACAGGATGGAGCCGAACAAAAAAAGCACGACCACCCCGGCATCCAGCGGCGCTACTGTAATGCTCAACAGCAGAATAATCCCTGTAATCGGCAGTACCGAAGCCAGAGATTCATTGATTTTTGCCTTCAGTTGTCCTCCCATCCATGCGCCTCCCCAAGTGAAATTTTGCAAATTCTACGAGATGTACACTTTTCTTTTCTATATTATGACAGGGAGTATTGGATGTTTCAATTCATTTTGGCTTCAGATCCCGTTAAGAAAAAGGGGTAGAAGGGAAGTTGTATAACCCGCCTGTGATTTAGGTGGTTGCCTGCAAAGACCGAGGCCTCAAAGTTGGAAGCGCAAGCACGTCCGCGCCTTGGGCAGACGCCTGCCAATGGCCGAAGCCCTGAGAGCCAAAATATAAACGCCGTCCACGCTTTGGGCGGCGTTTGGCTGCACACAGAAGGACAGATCTTTCCGCCCGTTCGCAATTTTCAGGGATTCTGATTGAATTTTTGTACCCGTTTTGCCGCCGATAATCTTCTTTCCAGCCTCTTCAATTTCAAAAGGAGCGCTTTTCGCTCCGCCTTTTTTTTCATGTCTCTTGGATTCGTGAAAAAGGGCAATTGAGGAGGGATACACAAAAACTATGACCAGAAACAATGAAAGAGTTTCGGAACAATCGGAAAAGAGGGACAGTCACACCGAGGAAAGAAACAGCGCCATCACCCCTGTCCATATGAAGCAAAATATTTTTGTTTTGGCCATTCGATTTTCAATTTGTGAAATTTCCTTTTTCAGCAAAGTAATTTCCCTGCCGATCTCCTCAATCAGCTTCTGGCCGCCGCTGAAACTTTGGGAGCCGTCCGGGACATGACGATAAAAGACTTCCTGATTGTTTCCGTCCTGCATATCAAAGACCTTTCTGTCAGCGCGGATTGATCAATTTTCTTCGTTTTATTGTATTCTTTTTATGTTTCATAGAAATATTATAATATTTGAAAAATGAATCATCGGCATCTGCTCCGGAGATCCGATATTTTTCGGCATGTTCGATTTCAGAACACCGAAATGGATTCGGGCGGTCAAACCCGCAGAGCGCTGCTAACCGTTTGAAGTCAGCTTGGGCACCGGCTATCAAAAATGAATTTTCCGTTTTGCACAGAAATAAAAAGGCGCTCTTTTCTTTCTCTTTTTACGAGGAAGAAAAGAACGCCTTTGATCTTTTGCAGAAAGCCGTTGCGGTACGCTGGGTCTGCCAAATCTCTTACCGTTATCCTATTTACAGCAGTCTGTCCACCGCACCCCGCTGGGACGAATATCCTCCGTAAAAGAGAAATGCTCTAAAAATCCGCATGTAAATGGACTCTTACTGTGCATCGACCCGGGCCATATGTTCGGCAAGCATGAGAACCTTGTTTGAGTAGCCCCATTCGTTGTCATACCACGCCAAGAGCTTAACAAAATTGTCATCGATCATGATACCCGAGCTGGCATCAAAATTACAGGTGTGGGTGTCCCCAAGAAAATCGAGCGAAACCACCTGCTCGTCATAATAGGCGATGACATCCTTCATCGTGGTTTCGGAAGCGCGCCGGACTGCGGCGCAAATCTCGTCATAGGTGGCCGGTTTAGTGAGGCGCACAGTCAGATCGACCACCGAGACATCGGCAGCGGGAAT
>ERZ857984.1510-NODE-1510-length-18358-cov-5.112331_pt1 | contig 18358 bp, 20 predicted proteins | sample MGYA00519914_ERZ857984 | MGnify/ENA primary metagenome ERZ857984 (study PRJEB31778, sample SAMEA3449417) | human gut metagenome | biome: human gut; feature: human-associated habitat; material: faeces | place: United Kingdom | collected 2010/2012 ... | reverse complement strand
CGGCAACTTCTTTGACCGTATAAAGCATTTTATCCATAAGAGGACCTCCCTTCTTTAAATTTTATATAAGATCAAAAAGTTGGCAAATTTCGTTTTTGCTTTTTTGACCTGCTTTGTTAAAAAATCACCTTATATCAGCAGATAAAATGCAGAAAAAATTTTTTCGTTTGCTTTGAATGGATTTTTTCGGTCCCATCCAAACAAGGGACATGCTGCGCCGGCTGACTACTCTGTAACTGAATGCACCGGGTGCATGAAGTTACAAAACCGCATTACAGAGGTACCCGCAAACAAGGTACCCGTAGCCGCTGCTCTAAAGCGGCGCCGCAAGCGTATCGGCAAGGCTCATTGTACCGGGTCATGGCAGCCGTCTTGTGTCAAATGACGGATTATCGCATTCAAGCGCCGCTCGCCGGATCGTTGCGCAGCATATTACCATGATGCCGTAAGGCATATTTGTCAAAGTGCAGTGAGATTGCTCTCAATAACAACAGCTCGGAACTGGCCGAACGGTTATTCTTTAATCATTCGATGAAAACAGTTTCATCAGTTTTCGATGCAGAATCGGCAGGCTTTGAAAAAATTCAATGCGAATTTCTTGCATAAGGTCTTCATTGACAAAAAAACCTTTACGATCTCCGTCAGATGTATATACCTGCTCAACTGCTGCTGAATGGATGTAATTTTCATAGTAGTTCAAAAGGTCCATTTTGCTCCGCGGTTCGTCATTAAGAAATCTAAGAATTATTTCTGCAGGCGGTATAGGCACTGAAATACGATAGTCAGAGTTCATCATTGTTCTGCATCCTCCTTCGTATGATCTCAATGGCGTTACGCTTATGTTTTCTTACCATACGCTCGCTAATTTTCAAATCTAATGAAATCTCTTTCAATTTGATATTCCAGCAAATATTTTCGATCAAAATCTGCCGTTGAATTTCAGATAATGACAGCAGCGCTTCTGCCAGCTCCGGATCGTACACAGGAATATGCTTTCCTTTGACTTCTATATATTGGCAGATATCGTAACTGTTTTCTTCATATCCCAGCTCTTCTTCAAAGGAATCCAAATCAACAAATATAACCCCGTATTTCTCTTTTTTGTTTTTATAGCGATAGTAACGGCGTTTTGCGTTGATAATAACCTTCTTGAGATATCTATCTATGTAATGGATAAGATCTTCGTTGATATCCGTTATGGTATATGTCCGTTTCTCCATCGCTTTTCAGTCCTTTCATTAAAGAAACCATAACAAACATGACCAAAACAGGAACCTTTATGGAAAAATCTTTATACGAACATAGGTTGATCTTTATGTTATTGTGCATTTTGACGTATCTAAACTCTCTTGCCCTGCAAGAAATTCACTCTGTCATATGGGCTGAAAACTAAATATTTTCGTTAAAAATGACGAATTTTAAGATTTGATATAAAAATCAGCCGGATATGATTGACAAATTCCGGCTTCTTTCAGTATTATATAAACAGATGATATTTGTTTGTATTTTTGAAATTACTTTTTCTTTTTCACCAGATAACAAATCACCGAAAATTCTGCGCAGATGATTACGCCTAAGATAACATAAGCAACGATATGGATCGTTCCAATGCCGGAAGAAGCTTTCGGCGCAGGCGAAGCGGTGCGAATCGGTGTTGCGGTCTTTTTTGGGGTAGGCTTGGCCGTTGCATCTGGCGTAGGTTCTTCGGTCGGCGTAGGTGACGGGGCTTGCGTCGGCTGCGGCGTCCACCACTGTTCTATGGCCGGAATCGTAAAGTAAGCGCGATCCGATAAAATGTCTCCGTTTCCTTCATACTCCGTTACAACCGTAAAATATCTGCCCGGCTTCAGCATTCCGTTTTCGTCGGTATATTCATAAAATCTTTCGTTTGAAAACAGCGGCGTGCCCCCGTTCCATTTTTTATGAATGGTTTGTGCAGAACCAATAGTAGTTATTGTAAGAATTGCAGAAGCCTGTTCCGGATCATCGTCCTCTTCAAAAACGAGGAATGCCCGTGTGGGGCCAATTGTTTTTTTTGTTGTAGACGCAATGATTTCGATGGAATTATCGTTGTTCACGATCACGCCGATATTTATGATTTCATTTTCCCTTAACCCTTCGGCAGACGCCGGCAACTGAAAAGCGCACAGCAAAAAAGCAATACCAACCAGGATTTTTTTCATATTTATTCTCCTTTTCTCGAGTGGCTTTATTTCGTATTGTACAATATTTGTAAATTAAACGCAAATAAAAAATAATTTTGAAAGAAGGAGATTCCAATGCAGACGAATGTTTTGATGCCATTACCCCCAGATGTATCAAAACATATGGAAAGGAAATTGAAATATGAATTTGAGAAAAATTTGCGTTCTCGTTGCGATTCTCGTTTTGCTGTGCTGCTCATTTTCACTTATTCTGACGGCAGAAAGTTCCGAATACCCTCCGCCCGACTTTACGACGCCGCGTATGAACAACGCGGAAGCGGTGGAAAAACTGGTCGAGCTTGCCACGAAATACAATACGGTATATGTCAACGGGACGGTCGGACAGCCGCTTTCGTGTGATCTAATCGAAAATACGATAAACAGTACTTCCGGCAATACAGTCAGGGCGGAACGAAACAAAAAAACGAGTTCCATATAACTACTACGCCTTCGACTGCTCCGGAATGGTTAAAGCGTTGTTTTTGTGGGAGTGGGACAACGGCGAATATAATTATAATGAGAATGAAGTGGTGAACCAGTCGGGATTATGGGAACTTTGTCCGAAGGCTTCACGCAGTAATATATTCACTTCTTATGACAGTATAATGCCAGGAGAGTTTTTATATAGAGGATGAACATTGTGGAATATATATCGGCGGCGGCTATGCCGTTGAATGCACTCCAAAATGGAACAGCGGCGTGCAGATTACCAGAGTGGTATTGGATAGTGAGCCGTTGCCCGATGGATCGGAACTGGCAAGGAAATGGGACAGTCATGGCAAGCTCCCCTTTATTTCCTATACAGATGATGATTTGTATCAAACATCTGCCAGCGGCAGACTGCAATTGAACAAAAGTGTGTATAATCCCGGAGAGCCAATTCGAATTACCGTGAAAGGGCTGATCGGCAATGATTATCCGGACGCCTTTGTCGCTGTTTATTCCACAGCATTTCCCACGCAGTCCTATAACAGCTTAAATAATTGGTGTTATGTCGGAAGCGGCACACATGACCGCGTCGATCCTCCAAGAACTGTAGAAACGGTATACCTGGACGCCAAATCGTATATCTTGGATGAGCCGCAAATTTTACCGCCGGGTACATATCAGGTGAAGCTGTTTGCGGATGACGAGGGCACGCAGGCAATCGATACATTGAATTTTCAGGTCGTGTATCCGGAGATTAGCAAGGCGTTATACGCAGATGGCCTGATCGACGTAACCATTGACGGATACATAGAAGAAAATGCGTGGATTGGTCTGTATCAAAACGGGACTACGGGTTCGTATTCAACCCCGTCGCTCCTTTGGCATTATGCTACAAAGGAAGTTACCTCTCGGCGGAATTATGGCGAGTTGCATTACGTCGCGCATCTTCGGTTTGATGCATCAGATGCAAAAATATCAACTCCGTCTGCATATCAGGTCGTTCTATATCTTGATGAGGGATACAATTCGGTAGCAACCAAGCAGCTTGCGGCTACCTATCAGCATACTGACATTCTGACACAGTACACGGCCGCTTCGGCTTCCGGCAGCGGAATCCATATCGGCCCAACCGTATATGAAATGGAAGAAGAAATCAAAATTGATTTTTTCGGTGTAACAAACAAGGACGCGTGGATCGGGCTGTATCCCGCAAGCACGACGAATTATAATCCCTGCTCTACAGGTATGTGGGTATATACGTCAACCGGTACACAGTGGGCTATGTACGCAGAATATTCAAGTGCATTTCCGGCGAACGGTACCGTGTATCTGCACGCCAATGTCGTAGATGTGAATACAGGTTCACTCGGTAATACGCCGTTGGGGTATTATAAGCTTGTCTTGTTCGGAGACAGCGGCTATACCAACGTATTGGATGAGGTTGTGATTCGCATTACATATTAAAACGAAAAACACCGAAAGCGCCGCCGACAGCGAAAGCAACATATGGGGCTGTAAAAAGTCGGGGAAAAAGGAGGAGCAAGTTTAAAAACAAGAGCTTGCTCCTCCTTTGTGATATAATGAATTTGCCATGAAAACACCGCAGACATATTGTACACCATATAGGCCGAAGTTGCTACTGGATGTAAAAAATTACAGAAACATCCAATCCGATACAACCTTCTGTGAGGTTTTAGAGATTGTGCAGTATTCAGAAAAGAGATTTAAGATCAAGCGCCCGAAGGCATTAATCTCATACCGATTGGCATATCGTCAGTATTCACTGTGCAGGCTCATTCCTTTACAAGCTTCATATGCTCCGTGCAGTAAATCCTCTGCCGTAATCGTTTTGAGATTTTTCTTTTCCGCAGGCTGGCATCTGAAGGGCCTTCCGTGATCCGTGATATGGAATCAAATTGCTTATTTCAAAAACTCAATACTGCTTTAGAGTTGCTTTGTCACTGGACTTGATGAACTGAAAAATGTCAAGTTAAAATGATTCGGGGAAGGACTTGACAAATCGGGATGTATGTATCATCTTCTTTCAAAATTTTGGAAAGGAGTATTCGTATGTCCTATTTGGAATCTATGATAGACAGCCTTGAATTCAACCTTTCTCTTCTGCGGGAACAGCTTGTGGGAATGGAATACTATCCGGAACTGACGGGGACGGTAATTTCAAAATATGTTCGCTGCAGCAGGCGAAATTGCGCCTGCTGTGCTGCCGGGTATTATCACGGTCCCAATCTTTATTACCGTTACTACGAAAACGGAGAGCTGAAGGACAAGTACCTGGGAAAGAAAACCAAGGATGAGTATATCCATAAAACAGAAGCCAATAAAAAATACCATGAGGTTGAAAAGGAAGTCAGGGAAATCGAGCAGGAGCTGAGACGGCTCAGGAAACAACGGAAGGGGGATGCCGGATGAAAAACAAAGCTGCTCCCTGGGAAAGGATCAAGCGGAAGCAGTCGAGGATGCCTGCTGTTTATCAGGAAAAGAAGAAGTCAAAACATATTTTTATGATCATCGGTGTGTCGCTGTCTATCACCCTGCTGCTGTCATTTCTTCGGATCCCCGAAAGAATCGGTATGATAAACAAGCCTGCAGAGCAGACGGCAATTCCTGTCGTACAACTGACAAGTATCTATAATTCTCTGCTGGCCGAAATACTGGATATGGAGCAGGAGGCTGACTGGGATGGGGACGGACTGAAAAACGGAGCGGATCTGCATCCGAGGGATATTGACGCAGATCGCAACGGCATTTCAGACGGTTATGAGGGGAAACAAATCATAAATGGAGAACTGCCAATCCGTTACCAAAATATTCGGTTTGTTGTATCCCATTCACAAAGTGGAGTTGTATATTTCAGGGGCGATTATTTTGTTTCCTCCTTCGCCGGCTGGATGGCTTTTAGCGATGAGGCGGGTACACCGTATATTTTGGTCAGCGGCAAATGGGAAAAAGCAGAGTTTGAAAGAATTGATGATACCTGCTATATCAATGTCCCCGGTACTTGCAGAATCCGATTTTGCGAGGAGATGCCCAATGACAGAGATTTGATAATTGATGCCGTTGCTGCCCGGTACGATAACAGACCTGATGACAGGTACTCCATTGCCAACGCACCGCTGACGCAGCTTGAGCATATTTACTCTTCAATTGATAATGGGAAAACAGTTCAGATCAGTATTATAACGGATTCAGGAGAGCAGCTTTTGCTTGTTCACGGCTATGATAGGCTTGGAAACCTGATCGCGGCGAACTGCGATTCCTTGTCGGATGCAGGAAAAATATCAATTAAAGTAAAAGCACAGGTCTTCTGGGACGGACAGAAAATAACAATGCGCAGTTGGTTCGATTTTGAGTGGGGAGAACTGTCATCGGCGAATGGAGACGTCATCACTGTATTCTAAAAGCAAATGCACCCCTGCATAATGCAGGGGTGCATTTGTGAGTTTATGCTTTTTTAACAACGGTATTTTTGCCACGGAAAGCAATGCCGATTTTTTGAATGTTGGTGACGCCTGCAGCAATTAATTCGGTATCATATGCCTTATCATTTGCTGAATTCTGCGAACGGTTTTTTCTTGCCAGAAGAGAGCGCGTCTTTCACCTTATCTTTGCATTTTTAAAATTATAAAGGAGGAATCAAAGATGAGTGAAAATGCGAAAAAGAAAAGACAAAAAGGTCCACCGCTTGAAAAGCAACTTGAGGAAGCGATAGTCAATCATGCTGCCGAGTACAAACAGTGGTACAACTACTGGACATACGGTGGTCAGGATCCCAATTGGCCGGATGGATGCAATATGCATCTGATCCGCAATCACATTATTTACTACAAACGGCAGATGAAAGAATTGTGTGGGCAGATCGGCTGCGAATTGCCGGAGTGTTATGAAGAGGCACTCCCACCCGAGGTTGATCGTGACTATATGGCTCGTCCCGAAGAGATCCGTGAAAGCGCAAGGCTCGCACTTGAAAAGATGGAGCAGTACCCGGCATATGTGGAACTGCTCGGAATCGGAAGGATGTTCAGTAAGAAACATCTTGATAAAATCTGTTATTTCAGCGTGCTTGGGTACGTCAAGGGATTGAAGATTGCCATCGAGAAAGATGACCTTGTTTCGCAGCGCCGTTACGGAAGCTACGAGCATTATCTGGAAAGCTTCGATAGTTGTCTGCAGCGTTCCAAGGAGTTGGAGCCGGAGGAGTTTCAGCTTTCCATCTTTGACATGATTGTGTAGGAGGGTGTTATGGAAAAGACAAAAGGTTTGAAGATTCTGTCCTGCGGTGCGGGAATGCAGTCCACAGCTTTGGCGCTGATGTCCTGCGAGAACAAAAAGCACGGCATCGTCTATCCGGAGATTCCCGTTTATGACCTTATTGTGTTCTGCAATATGGGTTGGGAGCCTGACTGGGTATATGAACAGGTGGAGTTCATCAAGAAGGCCTGTGAGGATTGCGGGATCCCATTCAAGATTTTGGAGACGGATCTGTACGGTGATTATATTGAAAAATTCGGTGTGCAGCGTGTGGCCAGTATTCCTTTTTGGTCCGTGGATGAGAACGGAAAGAAAGGTAAGATGCGACGCCAATGCACTATCGACAAGAAAATAGTTGCCATACAGAAATATGTCCGCTACGAGATCCTGGGATATAAGTTCCGTCAGAAGTGCAAGAAAGAGGATAAAGGCCGGCACGAAATGCACATAGGCTTTTCGAAGGAAGAGGAAGGCCGTGTGTTCGAAAGTATGAATCCGATGTTTGTTACCAAATTCCCGCTTGTGGATATGGGGCTGACGCGTGCGGATAACTACAAGTACATTCTTGAGGAATGGGGACTTGACACCAAGGCCAGTGCCTGCGGTTATTGCCCGTTCCACCGAAATTACTTTTTCCAGCACATCAAGGAGCATTGTCCTGACTGTTATAAAGCAGTCGTTAATTTGGATAATGTTCTGGAAGAACGCCAGCCCGGCAGCCAGATCCGAAGCAAGCTGTACATCTCTCGGTCGAGAAAGCGAATTGCAGACTTGACGCCTGAGGAATGTATGGATGCCGAAACATTCCTGTATCGGGGTAAACCGATCTGGAATGGCTTTTGAGGAGGTGCGTTATGGGTAAAGGGTCAATCGGAAACAAGTCAGGATATAAGACGAAAAAAGGCTATTATGTTTCAAGCGACTATGATGAAAAGTTCGGCGGTAAATTCAGTCTGTTTCTGGAACCGCTTAACGGGAATGACGGTGAGCTGTTTTTCTATGTAATGAAACAGGAGAATGGAAAGTTCGAGGTAACAGGAGAAGGCTATATCGTTGCTTCAAGGAGAAGTCTGTTACGTCATATCAGCGATATGAAAAAAGAACTGCCCGGAAAGACGATTTGGTATTACCATATCGACAAGGACGGTAATGTGATCAGAAAGGAAAAAGGCTATGAAATATAAGTTAGAACAGATTCTTCCGGGTCAGGTGCGATTGCTTTTTGCACTGGACAAAGAGGAAACCTTTGAAAAACATAAGATCGGTCACGTGCGTGGCGACTTCGGCAGATCCGGCGACCAATTTTTCAGCACTTGGTTTCCTGTGCATGAGGAATTGAAAACACAGCGATTCAAAGAAGAGCTGCAGCAGGTCGTGGGTGAACTTCGGAGCGATTTGGAATATCCGCTTTTGAAGAACCGAAATTCTATGAGAACGGTCTGTATGAATCACCCCCAAAACCGTGTCCCGGGCGGATGGCATCCGGACACCTTTGGCTTCATGATCCGCACAGAGCATTATTGGTATTTTATAAAGTGCTATTACGGCTGCGGCGATTACAACTTCTACATCAATTGCTTTGCGGACGATCCTGAGGCAGAACAACTTCTTGCCGGTATGGAGAATGAATCGGATGTCTTGTCAAAGCTCCTCGAAAAACTCAAAATCGACGATATCGAGCTTTGGTTTGATGACGGCGTTCTCCACGCGCAGGATGAGGATGGCAATTCGTGGACCGGTGAGGAGTTCTATCGCTTTGTTACGAAGGAATGTCTTTGCTTTGATGCAGACGGAAAGCTTCACGAGGGGCAATGTGTCCCGGAAGATATTTTGAACAAGTATATACTGCTGTCGACTGCCAACGGAGTGGTGCCGGGAGCAGATGTGAAAAGGAAAACGGAGGAATGAAATGTGTATGATTGAAACTCAAATCTGGGAAGATGTTCCCGACCAAAAAGGCTATGTCCGCTACGTGGGACAGAGAAAACTGCAGGAAGTGTTTGCAGAGCTGGAAGCATTTCTCCAAAAGGAAGATATCTATCCTGACGAGTATCTGCTGCTTGTGGATGACAGCGCCGAAGCGCTATTCCCCAGAGGCGATATCCGCTGTTATGCCCAGTGGGGCAGCTCGGAGGGTATCTATCTTGAATTGGAGGTTCTTACGGGAGCCACCAAGGACACCCCTGCCAAATGGGTGAACATCGCAAGTGGCAAAACCCTGGCGCAGACATCCAAGGCATATGATCGTATGCAGTATATTGCCGGAAGGATCTACAAGGCTTTTTGCGGTGACAACTTTCAGTCTCCGAGATATCTTATCCTGAATAACAGGGTCGAAAAGGAGATCACATATGAAAGGTTGATGAGTAAACTGGAAACGGAGCTGGGTGATTATATGAAGCGTGAACTGCTTCATAAACAGACGCCCATTGGTGAGATGTCCCGTAAGCTCGGTATGATGCTTACAATTTTCAGCGTGATCCGTGATCCCCGTGCCTATGCAGATCTTCCGCAGGATAAGGTGGAGCAGCTTTATGATACCGAGAATATTCTTGAAGTGCTCTGCGACATGTGTGCTTCCGTTTCGGAGGCGGATCTGTTTGAAATTGGAGATATCATCGCCTCTGCGCCGACTTTTGTTCAGCATGCGGCAGCGCGTCCGAAGGCTGAGAATCCGGCAAACGAATACTACTATGGGTTCACACACTTTATGCGTATGAAGTATAGGGACATATCGCACGAGGAATTTGTAGATGAAATAACTTTCGGCCTGTATGCCCGTGAGGGTGGCTGTGCATCGGAGGCATCTGTGTTATGGATGCCTCTGGACGGAAAGACCGTTCCGTGCATTCGGGTATTCGAGGATGGCATCAAGGCAGCTTTTTCTACGAAGTTCCTTACCGTGGTGGATAAACTTCGCCCAATGGGGGATTTTACTCCGGCTCAGCTTTCGCATCTGCTGATTGAGCAGGGCTTCGAAGATGATTCCGATGAACCCCTGCACTCAACGGAGAATTTAAAATATTAGAAGATACCGATTATTGCAAGGAGCATTGTTCCTTGAGCGTTAAACAGGTGCAAGAGCTTTTTTCAAAGTATGGTGTGTTTGATTACATCAGAGAGTTCTTTGATGTGTTCCATACCACCGGGGTACAGTATCTTATAAATGGTATTGATATTTATCTCAGAGCAAGAAACGCAGAGTTTCCTGCTTAACGGGCAAAAGTAAACAGATCATAAGAAAACAGCGATATGTTCGTAACAGAACACATCGCTGTTTTTATTCGTCCTTTGTCAATCTGCGGATATTTCCGATAATCAGCATCAGGTCATCATCGTTGAGCTTTTTGAGTTCATCGATTGCCGTTTGAAGCAATGCGGGATTTTCAATGGAAGAGTCAAAGAACTGGCTCGGGGTAATTCCGAGATAATCACAGATTTCCAGGAACTCCGGTAAAGGAGGAAGCGATTTTCCGGATGAAATATTGTACATATAGCTTCTGCTGTGCCCCAGATCGTAACCCATTTGATATTCCGAAACGCCCTTTTGCAGGCGAAGCTGTGTTATCCGGTTTCTGATGAAGTCCACATCGACCATTAGTGCTCGCCTCCTGTGCTATATTATTGTAAATCAAAAGGGGAGCAAATTATTCCAGAATTGTACGCTTATATTTCTTAAAAGTTATAATTATATACGCACAAATCCAATCAAATATGTTATAATGAGCATAACTGGCTTGAAAATGTCCGTATATAAATCGTCACAACAAATATTTGTGAATAGGGGGTGTGCCTATGACCTGCTGTTTTTTTCGGTCACAGCAACTGTTCGGACAACATTCGACATAAATTGAAAGAGAAAATTGTTAAAATGGTGGGCAACTCTGAGAAAGTCACATTTTTTGTGGGCATCAGGGCATTTTGACAGTGTGGTTCGTTCTGTAATGAAGGAACTGACTAAAAGGTGGGGGGAACTTACGGTTGTTCTTCTGGCATATATGCCGGGCTTAAGATACAAATTTCATTTACTGGACGTATACAGAGAATGTTCGCTGCAAGGGGAAGAAGATCATCAACCTTGCAAATATGTAGAAGCTGACCTTTCGGCCAGCTTGTGCGGTTTACTTGATGAGTTTTGCAATCGTTTCAGCAAAGGTGGGCATTCTTTTTTGGTTACGCGTTTCGCAATGAAAGCAGTAGCCACGGTAATACCATTTTCCCCCAACCTTTTCAAAGGTCATAAACGTGGGAAGGAAATTGCCTTTCTCATCGGGAAGATGTTCGTTCGGTTCTCCCATTTGCATCAGATGAGACGAATGACAGGCAGGCGGGAGAAGTCCAAGGAAATTGTCTACGATGGCTTCATCTACTTCATTTCCTATTCCGACATAGGAATCAAAGTCAATTGCTCCGGATTCCGTCCACTCGTTGAAGGTTTTCGGCTTACCGTTATATTTCAGCTTGTCCTGTTCAATGACGGTGGCCTGATATGCCGTATAGATCTGCGTGAGGGTGAGCTTGACTTTTTCTCCTGCAGTATTCTTGAAATAGAGTCCGCCGTTCAGCATCTGAGCAACATTGATGTCGACGGTTTGACCTTCGCTTGTCAGAAGAATATGCGCATAGCCGTCTTTGACGGTGTACTCCGTAGAGATATCTTCGGTCTTATCATCCGTGAAAAGGATGGGCCAGAAATACACGTAGTCCCTGAAAAGAGCCAGTCTCTCGCCGTTATGCGCATAGATCAGGATATCACTTGTGGACATACTGCGTATGCGTTCCCTGGCAGGTCGGTCATCCCGATTATGGAGATGCAGAAGTGCAACAGGATCAATTCTGTCGCATTCGTCTTCGTAGACAAGCTGGTACAATTCACGGGAAGGCGGATACATTCCGCGCTTTTCAAGGTCTTCTTTGCGCTCAAAAGCGTAATGTCGGTTTTTTTCGTTAAGCGGGATTTGATAGATTTGATATTTCATTTTCAGATACCTGCGTTTTCTTCGTAAATCCTGACGAGTTTACATGTCCACTCTGCCAGTTCTGTGTAGGTAATGAGCTTCTTTTCTTCTTCCTCGCTGCGGATCTTCTCAATCTGATCAAGCAGAAAGAAGTGTGCGCCTGTGTATGTCTTCCCATCAATCAGGAAGAGTGCGCAGGATGCAACGTAATCGTTGCTGTAACGGTACTTTTTCGGCTTTGCATTTGTGGTCGCCGAGCCTTTGCTTTGCTGGTTCATTGTGATTCCTCCTTTATGTTTTGCAAGATTGCAGAGGAACTTTGAAACAGAGGATAAAAGAAAGCAAGTAAATTGTTTTTGTTTTTACTTGCCAAACCGAATCTCGCATTCCATTTTTACTGCACCCAAAATTAATAAACAAAGGAGCAGTTCAAATGGAAACAAAAAAAGACACAAGTGAAAAGTCAAGCGAGAAGATGACGAGGGTTCAAAAGGTCATTGTCATTCTCACGGCAGTCGTGCTGGCGATCATTATGATCCTGGTTGCGGCAACACAGTATATGGGAAGTTCCACAACTTATCCCATTGATGCTATAACCGATATCACGGTAAGCGATGAAACCACCGATAACTCCGAAAAAGATACGGTTTACCCCGGTGATACGGACTCTGATGGTGGTGCTTCGATAGAAATCGGCGAGCAGAATAGCGGAACAAACACAGATGGTAAGTATGATGATAAGCAGAGTGAAAACAGCGGTCAGACAGGTGATAAGGACCTGGCGGACGGCAAGGACAACTTTACAAATCAGAATGACGATAGCGGAGATGATTCTTCGGGAGACGATAAAGCAGCGGATACCGACCATGATCAGAATACCGATGACGGCACCAATAAGGAAAATCCGGACAACAATGGTTCTGCTGAAGGCGGTATCAATAGCGGTGATTCGATAACGATTACCTCTATTGGTGAATCTGCTGTTACGGTTCAGATCGGCAGAGAAACCATTGTGATTCCTGTTCAGACTACGAGCTTCAATGGCAGGAACACAAAATCGGGTGTGATTTCCGAGACTCTGTGCGGTTATTCCATCGGTGCATCCGTGATGCTGTATTATCCGGAAGGCGGCTCTCTTGACGGTGTTACCCTTACGGGTGCCTACGTCAAGGTGGACAACACGCGTCTGACAGTATCGGGAGATTACAACGGCGACGGAAGCAAGATTGTTTTCCGTATCAACGGCGTAAAGCTTCCTTAAGGGTCGGAGGTGCACTATGGAGAAGAAATATATTTTGAACCGTGAAACCGGAAAGATCGAGCTGCACTTTGAGAAGTCTGAGTATGAAGCTTTGCCGGAGGACAAAAAAAGAGTCCTCCGCAGCAATTTCCTTTTCAGCAGAACCGCACAAGCCTGGGTGAGCAGAGCGAAATTCCCGAACCTTTACAGAACAAAGCGTGCAGCAGAAGAACTTGGATTTACCGAGGGTGAAAAGGTCGGAGAGAGATTGAAATATGCCGAGCAGATGGAAAGACGGACGGCGCGTGCTGAAGCGAGGTCTAGCCGCTATTTGGGTTATGCGGAAAATGCCGAGCAGAGAGGTGCCGCCCTGCAAAAGGAACTGAATGACCGGCACGGTGACGTTGCGTTCTTTACGCAGCCTATCATCCCCGGACACGCAGGCTCTGAAAGCTTTGCGAGGAGACGCCGGCAAATCTATGACCGCTACGACCGAGGGATGGCAGAGTACCGCAAGAGCGAGTATTTCCGTGAACGTGCGGCTGTGGCGCAGGAAACTGCCGATAATACGAAGCTGAAGGATATGACTTATCTGAATAACCGGATCAAGGAATGCCAATCCTCTATAAAGAAACTCAAAGCCAATATCGAATACTATGAGAAACTTTTAGAGAAATTAAAGGATCCGGAATCCGCAGCGTCGAAAAGCGGGAAGTATACGGTTATAACGGTTAACGGCTGGCTTGAAGACAGTCTTGAGCATATCGAGATGCTGATCGATAAGCAGGGCTTTTTTGAAAACTGTGCAGAAGAGCTTGGCGGGTATAAGTTCAGCAAAGAGAATATCAAACCCGGCTATGTGGTGATTATCCGCAAATCCAAGTTCAAGGTCATAAAGGCAAATCCGAAGACCGTTTACGCAAAGTGCCTGGCCACCGGCATGATATTGACCTACGATTATGCGGAGATCACAGAAATCGTCTCTGCAGAGGAAGAAAAACCAAAGTCAGATAATCATCCGTTCCAAAAAAATGATATACTGGTATGGGATCCTCACGGCAGAGGAAAACCGCTTGCGGCATATCAGGTTCTCAGCGCAACGGAGAAATCTGTGCAGCTAAGAGAAATCAAACTGAGCGGTGACGGAAAGCCTGTAAAGGATGACTTTGTTGATGGAAGTTCTGCGATCCGCAGAAAGCCGTATATTAACATGTATTCGCAGCAGTGGCAGGTATGCGGCGACTATGACCGTGTACTGAGAAAATATGTGGAAGAAGAGGTTACATCGGAATGAAAAACAGTTTTTACGATTACTCCATCTCAGCGATAGGAGAAGAAATCAGCGACGAAAAGATCGTTGCTGCACTGTCTGCGGCAGGACTTTCAGAAATTCAGGTTGAGAAGCTTTTGAATTTCGATGCGTTTGTGGAAGATCTTCCTAATAATGCCATCGAGGGTTTTACAGAGCGCTGCGATGATCAGATTCGTTACTGGATCAGCGGCGGCGGAGACAACTCTACGGGGGATGCACTCCGTAATGTTTGTGCCAATGATAAAAGCAACAATCCTCAGGTGCTGGCAAGAGCACTGTACGATTCTATTGCAGGCTTTACAAGAAAAAGCTTTGAAGCGTCAGGTTTGGTGTCTAACTTCATATTGGAGTGCTTTAACGAAGAGTAAAAAGTGAAATTGGCGTCGGGAATTTTCCCGGCGCTTTTTTCTTTTTGTTCGGGATATTTATATCGTAATATCTATTGATACTCAAAAAAATATTTGAAGAGCGGTTTGCGGCAACAAGTTAGCAATAAGTCGGTGATATAATATACATGAAAGGTGGGGAGGACTCCGCTTTATCAAGAGGAAAGGAGCTTGCGATTATGAAACGAACATCATACGTAAGAACCCCGTTCTCTATGAATGGCAGGTATCGATTGCAAATTGTTTCCCTTGGCGCATAGCAATGGCTTTGCGTAAAGGAACTTGTTATGCGCGTTAATCAAACAACAGTCAGAATTATTATGAAATACAGGAGGAAATTATGAAGAAATCAAATAAACTGTTGTCATTGATTTTAACGCTCTGCATCGCTATGTCCATGCTGACCGGTTTCGCACCTGTCCATTCAGTAGCGCATACCGCAGCAATAGGCAGCGAAGCGTTTGAGCTCCCCGATATCGTCGATTCATTCGAAGCGCAAGAGAACGATTACGTCGGCAGAGTGAAAGCAGAAGAAAAAGACCTATACACGTTTGTGTTTGAGAACGGCGACGGAACAAATACAATGCGTGTTTACAGCCATCCGGTTAAGTATATTGCCGAAGACGGTTCAGTACGTGATATTGCGCTCGATATCGAAGCAAAATCCGGCGGTGGATTTGTTACTGCAGATCATGAGATCATCACCACTTTTGAGAGCAAATTGACAGACGGCATTACTTTGGAGTATAATAATATTGAAATTATGCTCGTACCGGAGCTTGGCTCGGGTATTATGTATACGGCAGAGCTCAGTAGTGACGGCAAAGTTGTAACCTATGAAGCGAATGATGCTACATCATATGTTTACGAGCTGACGTATGCCGGCTTTAAAGAAGATATTGTTGTAGAAAAATACACGGGTCAGACGGAGTACCGATTCACACTGTTCACGAACGGCTTGGCGCTTTGTGAAGAATATGGCTCTCACTATCTGGCGGATGCCGAAGGTAATATTAAAGCGACCATCGGTGACATTATTGTGTTTACCGCTGATGAGCGCAACAACACGATGGGAAGCATGACTTATGAAACAGTACGTGCTAATCAGGAATATGTTCTTACCATCCAACTCGATGCCGAATACTTGGCAGACGAGGATACAGAGTATCCCATCCGCATTGATCCGACTATTGAGATTAACTATGATAACAACGGCACCGGAGCAATAGAGGATGTAACACTTAATAGTCTTTCGGGTTCAAATGGTTCGTCTGGATCGCTTTTTGTGGGCTTAAGAGAAACTTACGGAAAATCTCGAATTCTTATGAAATTTCCTGGCTTGAATATTAATAGTCTTCCCGGAAGTTATCAAATTAGTGCTGCTTCTGTCGAAATAAGAGATTTGATGTGCGAAGGCGAAGAACTTGGTGTATATTGTTATGTATTCACTGGAAACACATGGTCGGAAAGTACAGCAACATGGACAAGTGTTAACGCCGAAAGCTATGGCATCTTACTTTCTAGTAAGGTTATTTCGTATGAAAATGGTGCTAATCAAGCTACAGCTCATAGATATTCATTTAACATTTTGAATGCAGTACGTGGTTGGAAAAATGGAACTTATAACATAAACAAAGGAATACTGTTTAAAGCGGCCAACTCTGTCGAGAATGGAAGTATATACAACTACAAGACGATATCGTCTTATAACAGAACTTCCTACAGACCAAGTTTATCTGTGACGTATCGTAACATTTCTAATGTAGCGACTATTCAAGGGAGCACATATACCTCTTATAATCGAACGTTAAGCGCCAATTATTCACATAGAGTTGCTTTTACACCATCCGTTTCTGACAAATATTCTTTTTGGACCGAAAGTAGCATCGATACTTATATTTCCGTATATGGAAATGCAACATATTCAAATAATATAGGTGTAAATGATGATGGCGGACATGGGTTAAATGCGTGTATAACACTTCATCTAACTGCAGGAAAAACATATTATGTTTTCGTTCAAGGATATTCCGTATCTACCACAGGAACTTATATATTTAAGATTAGACGGGGTCTCCCGCTGTCCGGTAGCGAAGAGCCGACTAACTTTACAACATTTAATAGTTCCGCATATCGACTCAATACGAATTGTTATACATACGCTTTAGATGTGTGGTTAAATCCTGTGACAGGAGGTAAATTCCGTTGGAATGGTAACAACCCCGGAGAAATGTCTGGCGATACAATACAACTTGACGATTTGGTTGATTCTGAGACTGCAAAAAGGGAAATTGTAGCAGCGGTGAAACGAGATTGTGTTGCGTGGGGAGGTTCTGCAGGTGATTTTTACGAAGTAAGCGAAACAACAATGGTGCCAGCCGGCTATTATAAGGTGGTTCTGGTTTTGGATCCTGGTGAAGATTACCATTGGTACAGACAAGTATCAGATTTATCGGGTAGATGGGCACACAAACTAAGTATTGATTATGCGACTGAATATGATGATTCCGGAAATCTGATTTATGTTCCTTCGCAAGCAAATATGGGAAGATATACTGAAATCCTTGGGTATTTTGCGTTGAAGCCGCCTTCTGCATATGTTTCTGCTTCCAATTTGTCCGTTCAATCCATAGAGGATACCATTGATATGAATGAAGATGATTTGGTCATTTCATATCCGGTAAAGGACGACTTGAAGATAGATGATTTTTTAAACTTCTCTATTGATATTACTACAGAGGAAGAACTGTTTTCGAAGATAGGGGGTCCTCACGCATATTATGGTTCGGGATACATTGGTGCACGTTATTTTACAGCGGATGGATATGACGTTGTTGTATATTTCCACAATTGTAGAATAGAACAGATAAGGTGTATTAACTCTGATGGCTCGTATACTATTATTAAGTAAGATATAAAGTTGTGAGGAGGGAGCTATTATATGCTCCCTCCATTTATCGATATTTATTTCAATTTGTTTTGCAACAAGCACAGGTTCATTTCTATAAAGGAGATGATGTATAATGGCGAAAATACTCATTGTCGAAGATGAAAAAGCAATAAATGACCTCGTTAAATTCAATCTTGAATTAGTTGGGCATGATTGCTGTCAGGTGTTTGACGGTGAAACCGGGCTTGAAGAAGCGCTGAAACTCAAATATGATTTGATCATACTTGATGTAATGCTGCCAAAGTATTCCGGTTTTGAGATAATGGAATATATTGAGGAAACACCTGTTATTTTCGTCACTGCCAGAACTTCCTCAAACGATAAGATCAAGGGCCTTCGCTTAGGCGCTGATGATTATATTACAAAGCCATTTGATATTGTTGAACTGGTAGAGCGTGTTAAGGCGGTCCTACGCAGAAGCAGGGCGGATTCAATGGTGTTTGAATTTGATGATATTCGAATTGAGTTTGGTAACCGCCGTGTTTATAAATCCGGTGAAGAAGTGGGATTAAAGCCTAAAGAATTCGATCTTCTGGAACTGCTTGCCATGAATCCGGGTAAAGTCTACAGCAGAGAGAATCTTTTGAATATCGTATGGGGATATGAGTAT
>ERZ857984.1509-NODE-1509-length-18364-cov-2.745153_pt1 | contig 18364 bp, 19 predicted proteins | sample MGYA00519914_ERZ857984 | MGnify/ENA primary metagenome ERZ857984 (study PRJEB31778, sample SAMEA3449417) | human gut metagenome | biome: human gut; feature: human-associated habitat; material: faeces | place: United Kingdom | collected 2010/2012 ... | reverse complement strand
CCCGGCCCGGGAGTCCATGCCCCCGGCATGCCTAGATGTACGGTCCCCCACCCGGGGGACTCCTCAACGCCGGCGCCGGGGACGGCAACGGGGCCGGTCGCCCTCGGCAACCGGCCCCTTTGCTGGTGTGACTACGCCGTGGTCGACAGCCGCACCATCGCCCAGCTGACCGGGGGCAGGCGCAGCGAGAGCCGGCCGCCGTCGATGGTGACGTCGGCCAGCGGCCGCGGCAGCACCGAGGTGGCGTCGGCCAGCGAGGCCTGCCAGGTGTGGTCGGGGTTGGACAGTTCGATCGACTCGACCAGCTCGAGCGACCCGAAGCCGCGCAGGTCGGCCTCGATCGGCGTGGCGTCGGTGGTGGACCGGTTGACCAGGAACAGCGTGAGGTCGCCGGTCTCGGCGTCGTGGGTGGCCACCGCATCGACCAGCGGGACCTCGCCGTAGCGCTCGGTCTCGTAGTTCTCCGAGTCGATCAGCACGTTGAGGACGTCGCCGGTGGCGTGCCGCGCGGTCAGCGCGAACGGGTGGAAGGTGGTCTGCCGCCAGGCCGGGCCGCCCGGCTCGGTCATGATCGGCGCGATCACGTTCACCAACTGGGCCAGGGAAGCGGCGTGGACCCGGTCGGTGTGGCGCAGCAGGGAGATCAGCAGGTTGCCCACCACGACCGCGTCGGCGACGTTGTACTGGTCCTCCAGCAGTCGCGGCGCGACCGGCCAGTCGTCCCCGGTCGGCGGCTGGGAGGGCGCCCGCTTCTGGTACCAGACGTTCCACTCGTCGAAGGAGAGGTGGACCTGCTTGGTGCTCTTCAGGGCGGTGCCGACCGAGTCGGCGGTGGCGACGACGCCGGCGATGAAGGCGTCCATCGCGGTCGCGGAGGCGAGGAAGGAGCCGAGGTCGCCGTCGTGCTCGTAGAAGTAGGCGTGCACCGAGACCAGGTCGACGACGTCGTAGGTCTCGCCCAGGACGATCCGCTCCCACTCGCCGAAGGTCGACATCCAGGGGGCGGACGAGCCGCACACCACGAGGGTGAGGTCGGGGTCGAACATCCGCATCGCGCGTCCCACCTGGGCGGCGAGCCGGCCGTACTCCAGGGCGGACTTGTAGCCGACCTGCCACGGCCCGTCCATCTCGTTGCCCAGGCACCACATCCGGATGTTGTGGGGTTCTTCGGAGCCGTTGGCGCGGCGCAGGTCGGACAGCGCCGTCCCGCCCTTGTGGTTGCAGTACTCCAGCAGGTCCAGGGCCTCGGCGATCCCGCGGGTGCCGAGGTTGACCGCCATCATCGGCTCAAGGTCGCCGCGGCGGCACCAGGACATGAACTCGTCCAGGCCGAAGGTGTTCGGCTCGGTGGTGTGCCAGGCCAGGTCGAGGCGCTGGGGGCGTTGGTCGACCGGGCCGACGCCGTCCTCCCAGCGGTACCCGGAGACGAAGTTGCCGCCCGGGTAGCGGATGGTCCCCACTCCCAGCTCACGCACCAACTCGAGCACATCATTGCGGAAGCCGAGGTCGTCGGCCTGGGGGTGGCCCGGTTCGTAGATGCCGGTGTAGACCCCCCGGCCCAGGTGTTCGACGAAGGATCCGAAGGTCCGGCGCCGCACCGGGCCGACGACAAATCCTGGGTCGGCGGTGATGTGGACAACGCTCATGGTGGTCTTTCTGCTGCATTGCGGTTGCGGGTTGGGGCGCGGCCTGCCGCGGTGCGAGACCGGGGCAGGGCCACAAGACGAGGGCGACCGGGTGAGCCGTGACTCGACCCGGTCGCCTCGCCTGGGGTTCAGCGGTTGGGCGTCACCGACCGCTCACTGGCCCAGTTCGTTCTTCAGGTCGGTCTGGGCCTGGTCCAGCGCCTGCTGGACGGGAGTGCCGTTCTCGTAGATCTCGTTCAGCGTGACCGTCCGGAACCAGTTGTCGACTGCCGGCAGGTTCGGGTTGGCGAAGGACTCGAAGTGTCCGATGCCGTCCTTGACCGAGTTCAGCACGTCGAACAGGTTGGTCTGGAAGTACTTGTTGAACTTGTTCTCCGGGTTGTGGGTGACCTTCTGATCCTCCCACACCGACATGTTCACCGGATCGAAGCCGAGGACCTCCCAGACCGCGACGTTGGCGGGCAGGGAGAGCTTGGCGAAGGCGTTGAACTCGGCCGCCAGCTCGGCGTTCGGCGAAGCCGCCGGGACTGCCAGGCCGGTGCCGCCGCCACCGATGGTGAGGGTCTGCGAGCCGGCGACCTGCGGTGCCGGAGCAATGGCGACCTTGCCGGCCAGGTCGGGCATGTAGTCGACGTAACGCGAGGTGTACCAGGCCGGGTAGACGATCGCGGCGAAGTCACCGTTGTTGATCGCGCCGTAGGCCTCTTCCGCGTCCGGGCTGCCGCCGGGAATGGGGGAGATCGCGCCCGCGTCCTGCATGTCACGGAACATCTGGAGCGCCTTGACGACCTCGGGGCTGTTGACCGCGACGTTGCCCATCCCGTTGTCCTCGAACATCTGGCCACCCATCTGGGCGATCACCAGCGGCTCGGCGAACATGACGCCGGTGTTGGCGCTGCCGAAGGCCTTGCCGGTGTCCTTGTTGTACTTGCTGCCGGCAGCCTTGAAGTCGTCCCAGGTCTTGATCGTCTTGTAGTCGATCCCGGCACCCTCGAGCAGCTCGGTGTTGTAGAAGGCGACGAAGGCGCCGACGTGGGTCGGGTAGCCGTAGATCTTGCCGTTGCGGCTGTACAGGTCGAGGCGCGCCTTGACGATGTCACTGAGGTACGGCTGCGCGGCAGCGGTCAGGTCGTACAGCGGCGGGTTGTCGCCCTTGACGAAATTGGAGAACTTGTTCACCTCGATGTCGACCAGGTCCGGCAGGCCCTGGCTCGAGTTCACGGCGAGCAGCAGCTTGTCGTGCATGTCCTGGTAGGGGTACACGGTGATGTCGAGGTCGATGGCCTTGTCGGGCTTCTCCTCGTTCCACTGCTTGGCCATCTCCTCATAGACGGCGGCATGCAGTTCGGCGAACACCCACATGTTCAGCTTGGTCGCGCCCTCCGGAGCGGGGGCGCCGGTAATGACCTCGCCGCCCGGGCTCGACTGGGTGCCGCCCGGGGACGGGCTGCACGCAGCCAGACCCAGGGCGAGTCCTGTCGCGGCCAGAACGGCCGCAACCCTGCGAATCTTGCTCATCTCACTCCTTTGTGTTTCTTGTCGGACTACTTGGCTTGGTGGTTGCTGGTCACCCCTTCACTGCGCCGGCGGTCATCCCTTCGATGAAGAACCGCTGGAAGGCGAGGAAGAGCAGCAGGATCGGGATCAGCGAGAAGAAGGCTCCGATGATCAACAGTTCGTAGTTGTTGCCGTAGGGGGTGAGCAGCGTGTTGAGACCGATCGGCAGGGTGAACTTCTCGGCCGAGCGCAGTACGAGCAGCGGCCACAGGAAGTTGTTCCAGGTCAGCATCCCGTTGAGGATCGCCATCGCGGCGAAGGCCGGTTTCGCGATCGGGATGATGAGCCGGAAGAAGATCCCGAACTCGGTCACGCCGTCGATCCGTCCGGCCTCCAGGATCTCCCGCGGGATCCCGAGGAAGTACTGCCGGAAGAAGAAGATCGTCACGGCCTGCGCCAGGAAGGGCACCACGACGATCCAGTACTGGTCGGCGGCCCCGATGTTGTTGACCTGGACGTAGAGCGGCAGCATCAGCATCTCGAACGGCACGGTCATCAGGATCAGGACGAGGATGAAGCCGAGGTTCTTGCCCTTGAAGTCATACATCGCGAAGCCGTAGGCGACGAACGAGCTGATCAGCAGCGTCCCGACGACCTGGGCGACGGTCAGCAGCAGGCTGTTCCAGAACCACTGGAAGTACAGCCCGGAGTCGGTGAACAGCATCACGTAGTTGTCGAAGGACAGCGAGGCCGGGTCGACGAACAGCGAGATGCCGTTGCGGATGATCTCGTTGCCGTCCTGGAAGGTGCCGATCACGATCGCGAGCAGCGGCACCAGCGAGATCAGGGCGATGACGACGAGCAGGATGCCCTGCACGACGGCGATGGTCCGCTCCCGGGGGGTGCGGTACCCGGACGGGCGCAGGACGTCGGCCGGCGCCGCGTGGTCGACGCTGGTGGTCATCGCGACGACTCCTTCTTGAAGGTCCCGGTGGCGGTCAGCTGGGTGAGGTTGATCGCCAGCACCAGCACCAGCAGGACGACGCCGACCGCGGAGGCGAAGCCGAGGTCGTTCTCCTGGATGCCCTTGCGGTACAGGTAGCCGACGATCGTCAGGCCCTGGTTGTTGGGCGAGTTGTTGCCGGCGTAGAGCATGAAGCTCTCCAGGAACATCGCCAGCCCGCCGTACACGCTGATGGTGGTGACGTAGACGATGGTCGGCTTCAGTCCGGGGACCGTGACGTGGAAGAACTTCTGGATCGTGCTGGCGCCGTCCAGCGAGGCGGCCTCGTAGTGCTCCTCGGGGATGGCCTGCATCCCGGCGAGGAAGTACATCGTGTTGACGCCCGTCCAGCGCCACATCGCCAGCATCAGCAGCGCGGCCAGGCCGGTCAGGTCCTCCCGCAGCCAGCGGACCGGGCCGAAGCCGAAGAAGCCGATCACCTCGTTCATCAGGCCGGTGGCCGACTCGGCGAACATCAGCCGGAAGATGATGCCCGCGACCACGACCGAGGTCAGCGCGGGGATGAACATCGACGCCTTGAACATCGACTTGAGGCGTCCGCTGCCCAGCTTGGAGTTGATCAGCGCCGCCAGGATCATCGGGATCGGGATCAGCAGCACGAGGGTCAGCAGCATGTAGCGCATGCTGTTGAAGACGGCCTTCCAGAAGATCTGGTCGCGCCAGAGCCGCTCGTAGTTGGCCATCCCGATGAAGGTGCTCTGGCCGTAGACGACCTCTTCGAAGCTCATCATCACCGACCGGGCCACCGGAACCAGCCAGAAAATGACCAGCGTCAGCAGGAACGGAAGGATGAAGAGGTAGGGCGCGAGGCGCTGGTTGTAGAGAACCCTCATCATGCGCTGGTGATCCTCCTCGATCACGACGTCGGATGCTGGGGTCCGCCGCCCCGCCCGGAGCCCACGCTTGGAGTCCCGGAACAACGGCGTTCCTTGGGGACGGACACTACATCGATGTACTACCGCTTGGCGAGAGGTTCTTGGTCACGAATTCCTAACGCCCCGAGACGGGCTCACCGGCCGGTCGACTCCCGGGCGTGCAACTGGAACTCGGCCTCGATGAAGCGCGGGGCGGAGGTATCGCCGGCGATCCGTTCGGCCAGCAGGCGCATCGCCTGCTGGGCGATCTCCTCCTGGCCGGCGGCGATCGAGGAGAGCGGGGGCTCGTAGTAGGCCGCGTCGGCGACGTCATCGAAACCGATCACCGCGATCTGGTCCGGGACCGCGATCCGCTGCAGGTGGAGGACGTGCATCGCACCGAGGGCGACCGCGTCATTCATCGCGAAGATGCCGTCGACCTCGGCGCCGGCGTCCAGCAGTTGCACCATCGCGTCGGCGCCGGTCACCCGCGTCCAGGGGTTGGCGTTGACCACCAGGGCGGGGTCGTAGGGCAGGCCGGCCGCCTCCAGCCCTTCGCGGTACCCCTGCAGTCGCAGCGTGGCCGAGCCCATCCCCTCGCCGGGCCGGGCGCCGATCGTCGCGATCCGGCGGCACCCTCGTTCAGCCAGGTGCAGGACGGCGGCCCGCGCCGCCTCGACGTTGCGCATCGTGACGTGGTCGACCGGGGCGCCGAAGATCCGCTCCCCCAGCAGGACGAGCGGGAAGTCCACCTGGAGCAGCTGGGCCTCGTCCGGCTCGAGGCCGAGCGGGGAGAACAGCAACCCGTCGGTCAACCGGCGCTGCGCGCTCTCCAGCGCAGCGAGCGCTCCGGCGCGGGTACCGCCGGTGAGTTCGATCAGCACCCGCAGGTCGAGCTTCTCCGCAGCGGTGATGACCATGTCGGCGAACTCGCCCCAGTACGCCAGCGACAACTCGGGGATCGCCAGGCCGACCATGCCGGTGTGGCCCTTGCGCAGATGACGGGCCGACATGTTCATCCGGTAGCCCAGTTCCGCGATCGCCGCCTCGACCCGCTCCCGGGTCTCCGGCCGCAGGTAGCGGTAGCCGTTGATCACGTTGGAGACGGTCTTCACCGAGACACCGGCACGTCGAGCGACGTCGCGCATGGTCACGGACACGCACACATCATGGCGCAGGCGATCCTGAAAGGTCTGCCGGGGCCGGTTCGGAACCGTGTCAGTAGTACCCATGTACATCGATGTACTACGCCCCCTAGCTTGACAAACGAGTAGCCATTCCGGGCGCTCATCAGCCGTATCAAGGAGGAACGGTGAGGAGAGATATGCATTCACACAGTCGCACCACCGGGGCCCGGAGCGGGGTAGCGGGCCTTCGGGCCCGGCTCTCAAGAGTGATCGCAGGCGCACTGCTGGTGCCGGCGCTCGCCCTGGGTGTGTCCCCCGCGTTGGCACAGGCCGAGGAAGGGGACCTGACCCCGGGTCCCACGATCATCAAGGACGCTTCCTCGCCCACCGGCTACACCGGCCGGTTCGTCTACTACAACCCGGACGCCACCAGCGTCCGGTTCGTGGCCGACATCCTGCTGCGGGACTGGGAGGATCCGACCAACCCCACGGTCTACCAGCCCACGCAGTACCGTCCCGGCCTGATGCGTGGGGGCGGCGGCTACGACGTCCAGATGACGAACGCCGGCAACGGCTACTGGGTCACGGAGGTCCCTCTCGCCGCCGGCGCCAACCAGTACTGGTTCTACGTCAACAACAACACCAACCTGTGGGTGACCGACCCGGCCAACCCGCCGCTCTACGCCCCCGACGGCCTGACCGGCACCGCCCGGCGGGCCTTCAACAAGGTCAACGTGCCCTATGACCCCGTGAAGCAGAACTACGCTCCGCTGGCGGCACGCGAGATCGAGAACCCGCGTCCGGATACCGCCAAAGGAACCTGGAGCTACGTGCCGTTCGAGATCGGCGGGACGACCCGGACCATGGGCGTCTACCTGCCGCCCGGCTACAACCCTGACCGGGCCGAGCCGTACAAGACGATCTACATGCAGCACGGCGGCGGCCAGGACCAGTCCGACTGGATGAACATCGGCAGCGTGCCGGTGATCATGGACAACCTCATCGCCGACGGCCAGACCGAGCCCGCGGTGGTCATCACGACCGCCACCAACTACCTCGGTGCTGCCAACCAGGGGTACCCCAACCTGCGTGAGATCGTCCTGCCGTTCGTGGAGAGCAACTACAACGTCTCCACCCATCCGACGGATCGGGCCTTCGCCGGCTTGTCCGCCGGCGGCATCGCCACCGGCAACATCATCAACTACGACCCGACCCAGTTCGGGTACTACGGGCCGTGGAGCGGTGGCGTGAACGTCCGCGCGACGACGGAGAATCTGGCCGTGCCGTACATCCTGTACGGCGGCGGACGCTGGGACTTCGGGCTGCCGAACGCCAACCAGGTGGCGGCGCTGGACGAGGTCGGGTTCGTGGAGAACGTCGTGGTCGCAGGCGCCCACGACTTCAACGCGTGGAACCAGCTGTTCACGATCTTCGCCAGGGACTACCTGTGGAAGCCGCAGGCCTTCATCGCCAGCGAGATCGACGAGCTCAAGGCCGTGATCGCAGGCACCAGCCTCAACAAGGGCAACCAGAACGCCCTGTCGGTGAAGCTGGAGCAGGCGCTGAAGCAGGTGGCCAACGGCAGGAACAGCACCGCCCTCAACCAGCTCGACGCGTTCACCAGCCAGGTGAAGGCGTTCAGCAAGAACGGCAAGCTGACCGCCGACGAGGCGGCGGCCCTGCTGGAGGCGGCCGACCAGCTGGCCTTCAACCTCGGTTACTGGCTGTAACCGATCCGTCCTGACCCGGGCTGTGGCCCAGGTTGCGTTCCCCCACCACAAGCTTGAGCCCGGGCCCTCGGCCCGGGCTCAAGCCCTGTCAGGTCAGCACGGCGGTCAGGCGCCGGGGGCATCGGCCGCCCGGAGCTCCTCCTCGGCGGTGGCCTGGATCAGCGCCAGCAGCTCCTTGTCCAGACCCGGGGAGAACTCCTCGCGGCGCTCGGGTGCGATGGTGATCGGCTCGCCGCCGTCCGGCATCACCGCGGTGGTCAGCTGGGTGCCGTCACCGGAAGGCGAGGCGCCCCGGAAGAGCTTGTCGGCCTGGCTCTGGTTGTCGGCGCTGAAGGTGAACTGGATGCTCTGCAGGCCCTTGTCGAGCAGCTTCTTGACCTCGGGGAAGGCTTCGGCGTTGGTCTTGGGGATCGGCAGCACGCTGCCCCAGTTCACCCCGAGGGACTCCAGCGCCTTGGCAAAGGCGTTCTCGTGGGCCTGGTCGCGCACGATCAGGTACGCGATCGTCGAGCGGGCGGTCTTGTTGTCGGTCATCTCGTAGATCCGGCACTTCTGCAGCCGTCCGGTCGACTCGAGCATCAGGTTGTAGAGCAGGTCGAGGACAAGGTTGCCGCTGTTGTAGACGTACGAGCCCAGCCAGGGGTTGCCGGCCGCATCCACCGGCAGCGCGCCTTGGGCGCCCACCAGGTAGTGGTGGATGTTGCTGGTGCCCAGCGCGATCGACAGCGGGGTGGCCCCGCCCGCGCCCGGCTTGTCGACCGGGTCGGTCTTCTTGCCCTGGTACTGCGGGGAGCCGTCCAGCAGCCGGGAGATCGTGGTCCCGATCAGCTCGACGTGGCTGATCTCCTCCGTGCCGACGCCCTGCAGCAGGTCCTTGTAGGGCTTGGACGCAGGGTCGCCGCGGAAGTTGATGCTCTGGAAGAGGTACTGCATCATCGTGCGCATCTCGCCGAACTGGCCGCCCAGGCCCTCCTGCAGGGCATTCGCGGCGGCGGGATCCGGCTCGTCGACCTCGATCTTGTTGATCAGTTGTTCTACGTGCAGGTACATCGGATGCCTTTCGGTGGGGATGGGAACGGACTCTTCGCCCTTACCCGCCCTCGCCAGCGCTACCCCTGCGGTCGGTTGAGCCCGCTCCCACCAGAGGGCGCCGGCGCCGGCTCAGGAGCGCCGTATCGGGCGGCGAGCCGGTTGGCGCGGTTGGTGATCTCGTCGTAGGCGGCCTCAAACGCGGCGGGGTCGTCGACGAGGGCAGGGTCCGGGATGGACCAGTGCAGAGGCTGGCCGGCGAGGTCCTCGTAGGCGCGGTCACACACCGCGACGAGCAGTTCGTCGCCGATCAGGACGTCGGCGGCGAGTTTGGGGACGGCGTCAGTCAGGTCGAGCCCGTGCCGGCGTCCGACGGCGAGCGCGCGGGGATGGACCCTGCTGGCCGGGTGGGTGCCGGCGGAGGTGACCGGGATGTCGCTGATGGTTCGCCAGTACGCCTCGGCAAGCTGGGAGCGGGCCGAGTTCTGGGAGCACACGAACGCCACCCGCGGCGGACGCGGCATCGGCTCAGGCCGGCCGAGGAGCCGGTCGCAGGCAGCGGTTCGGTGCACGTAGGTGCGGCGCGCGTCACCGTCCGAGCGGCGGCGGGTCAGCAGGCCGGCCTGCTCCAGCACCGCCAGGTGGTGGGCCATCAGGTTGGTCGGCACTCCCAGCCGGGCCGCGAGTTCCCCGGAGCCGAGGTCGGCATTGGCGAGCAGATCGATGATCGCCAGGCGGGACGCGTCCCCCAGGGCGGCGTAGGCGCGTGCCCGGAACTCCAGCTCGCCCGATGCCATCGCTGCAGCTCCTGACGTTAGCTCGCCCTCTGTTGACTCAATAGTAGCTGAGCTAAACTCGGGCCAGCCCGGCGCAGGTGCCGGAGACAAGGAGTCGGACCCGCATGGCCAAGCCCACCGTCCTGTTCGTGTGCGTCCACAACGCCGGCCGCTCCCAGATGGCCGCGGGCTACCTCCGCCACCTGGGCGGCAACCGGATCGAGGTGCTGTCGGCGGGGTCGGCGCCGGCCGCGTCGCTCAACCCGGTCGCCGTGCAGGCGATGGCCGAGGAGGGCATCGACATCGCCGCCGAGCAGCCGAAGATCCTGACCACGGACGCGGTCAAGACCTCCGATGTCGTCATCACGATGGGCTGTGGTGACACCTGCCCGTTCTACCCCGGCACGCGCTACGAGGACTGGGTGCTGGACGATCCCGCCGGTCAGGGCATCGAGGCGGTCCGTCCGATCCGGGACGAGATCCGCCGCCGGGTCGAGGCACTGGTTGCCGACCTCGCGCCCGCGAGCTGAGCCCGGACGCGGACCGCGAGCTGCGGCAACCTCTGGGGAACGACGACGTGGCGACCGGCCAGGCGCTACAGTTCAAGCGTGGTTGAATCAAACCCGGTTGAAGTGTCGACGTCCTTGCTGGCGGCGGTCGCGGACCCGATCCGGTGGCAGTTGGTCTCCCAGTTGTCGGACGGGACGCGGTGCGTCTGCGAGTTGCGGACGGAGCCGGAGATCCCGGCGAACCTGCTGAGCTACCACCTGAAGGTGCTCCGGGAGGCCGGCCTGATCGAAGGGACGCGCCGCGGCCGCTGGATCGACTACTCCCTGACCGAGGGAGCGGTCGACCGGCTGCAGGCCGCGCTCCCGACCACCCCCCGATCCCGCCGCCAGCTCACCGTCATCGGCTGACCACCGAGCCTCGGGCGCGCGGCGTCCACCACAGAGAAGGAAGACCCACGTGAACATCAAGATCCTCGGCCCGGGCTGCGCCAACTGCGTGAAGCTGGAGCAGCTCGCGCGGGAGGCGGTCGCCGAACTCGGCCTGACGGCCACCGTCGAGAAGGTCACCGACTACGCCGACATCGCCGCGTACGACATCCTGCGGACCCCCGGCCTGGTCGTCGACGAGCAGGTGGTGTTCTCCGGGCGGGTGCCGACCAAGGCGCACGTGAAGGAGCTCCTCGCCCCGCTGGCCCGCTGACGGACGGCCGGTACCGACGCCATGCCCGCCCCCACCACAGTCCGCACGCCGCCGTCCTTGTGGTTGCGCCTGGCCGGCGCCGCCCTGGGATGGGTGGCGCTCTACCTGCTCAACGAGCGGGTGTGGACGTGGCTGTTCGCGGACGTCGCCGGACTCGACCTCGGCTCCCCGCTGGGTGGGGCGCTGCACTTCTTCTTCTACGACGCCAGCAAGCTGTTACTGCTGCTGACCGGGCTGATGTTCGTGATCGGGATGCTGCGGGCCAGCTTCAACCTCGAGCGGGCGCGCGCCTACCTCGAGGGCAGGGGCCTGTTCGTAGGACTGTTCCTTGCCGTCGTGCTCGGTGTGGTCACCCCGTTCTGCTCGTGCAGCTCGATCCCGCTGTTCATGGGCTTCGTCGCCGCCGGGATCCCGCTGTCGATCACCTTGACCTTCCTGCTGGCCTCGCCACTGGTCAGCGAGATCGCAGCGATCATGATCGGCGACCAGTTCGGCTGGCCGATCGCCGCCGCCTACGTGGTCTCCGGCTCGGTGCTCGCCATGGTGGTGGGCTGGGTGTTCTCGCGGTTCCGACTCGACCACTGGGTCGAGGACATCGCGCTCACCACCAGGATCAGCCGACTGCGGGTGGACGGACACGTGCCCACCCTCGCCGAACGCGTCGAAGCGGCCCGCGAGGAGACGAGGGAGATCCTCGGCCGGATCTGGAAGTGGATCCTGCTCGGCGTCGGCATCGGCGCGGCCATCCACGGCTGGGTGCCCGCCGACTTCTTCGCCGTCTGGGCCGGGCCCGACAACCCGGTCGCCGTCCCGCTCGTCACGCTCGCCGCGATCCCGCTCTACGTCAACGGTGCCGGCGTCGTCCCGATCGCCGAGGCGCTGTGGGCCAAGGGCATGAGCCTGGGCACGGTGATGGCCTTCATGATGAGCGCGATCGCGCTATCGATCCCGGAGGCGATCATGCTGCGCCGCGTCCTCAAGCCGCCGCTGCTGGTCCTGTTCTTCGCCGCCGTCGCGATCGGCATCATGCTGATCGGATTCGGCTTCAACATCGTGTTCGGCTGACCGGACGGCGGGCGCCACACCCCCGGCCAACAGCGAGAATCGGACCCGGGCGTGCGGGTGGTGCGGAAAAGCCGTGTCCGTGCCGTCGCGCGGACGCGTCCCAAAGTCGTCCTCAGCCACCTGCAGGAACAAGGCCTGGCAGGCCAATCACGCACCCACCGCAGGCCCGGTCCGTGTCGTCCAGCAGCGCGTCGAAGTCCGCACGCCCGCCGAGCCCCACAACATCCACGAATGGGTCGAGTTTCTCAAACTCCTCAGCACGCGACTCGGCCAGGGTCGGATCTACAAGCGGGACCTGCCCGTCCTGGTGCCGGCCATCAACCGTCTTCTCGACGTCACCGAGCGGCGCATCCGGGAGCGATAACTGGTCTCGCCAGGGGTCTCGCCAGGGCTCGACCACCCGGCGGGAGGGCTCATCCGGCGCGCAGCACGGGTGCATCCTTCTGCCCACACGTGCCTACGAGGGCGCGATGGGCACGCGAAGATGTTGTGACCGACAGATCTCTTCCGAATCCGCGTAGTGTCAGTTATAGTCGACACATGGTCGAAGTCCTGACAACACAGGTCTTTGACCGCTGGCTCAGGAAGCTCAAGGACAGACAGGCACGCCTGCGGATCGTCGAGCGGATCGACCGGCTCTCCCACGGCAACCCCGGCGACACAAGACCCGTCGGCCAGAGCGTCTGGGAACTACGAATGACCTACGGCCCGGGCTACCGGGTCTACTACCTGCAAGACGGCGACACCCTGATCCTGCTGCTCTGTGGTGGCGACAAGTCGACCCAACAAGCAGACATCAACCGGGCACACCAACTCGCCGACGAATGGCACCACGAGGAGGACGGTGATGACAACCAAGGCTGACAAGTACCCCCGCTTCGATGCGGCCGACTACCTCGACGGCATCGATGACGCCGCGGCCTACCTCCAGATCGCGTTGGAGGAGTCCGCGGACGACCCGACCGCGGTCCCCCGCGCCCTCGGCGTGATCGCCCGCTCCCAGAACATGAGCGAACTCGCCCGCCGTGTCGGCATGAGCCGCGACGGCCTCTACAAGGCACTCTCCGCCGAAGGCAACCCGACCTGGACCACCGTCCTCAAAGTCACCAACGCCCTCGGGCTACGCCTCACCTTTCACGAGGTGGCCTGACAACTGGCTTTCGAAGTGACCTCACTGGAAGGCTCACGCCCGCCCTGGATCGAATCGATCGGTGCAGCCTGATGCCGGAGGAGCTGGGCGATCTTGAGCGGCGGCTCGCCGCGCTTCGCGTGGAGAATCAGCGGTTGCGGAACCTGCTTCGAGTAACCGACGGGGTCGATCCGCCTCCCGAGCAGCCGACGCTGGCGCCGGCCGATCCTGGTCTGGTGACGAACTCCTCGCCCCAGAAGCCAAGCTGGCGCTGTACATGAGGCTGTTCGCGGCTCGACGAGACGTGTACGCCTACTACTGGGAGAACCCCGCAAGAGAACCAAGGGATGGTCGCCAGCCACCCGTGACCGGTTCGGCAAGGGCTCCGTATGGGCCGTCGACCCCTGCCGCTGACCGCCGACGTGATCGCTCGCCACCTCAGCGACACCGATCTGTTCATCGGCCTGTACCCCTTGCTGCCGGATGCGACCTGTTGGTGGCTTGCCGCCGACTTCGACGGGTCGCGGGCCATGCTGGACGCGCACGCGTACGCGAAGGCCGCTGCGTCCCTCGGGGTGCCATGCGGTCTCGAGATCTCACAGTCAGGACGCGGGGCACACGTGTGGACGTTCTTCACCGCACCCGTGCGCGCTGCCGACGCCCGTGCGATGGGCACGGCCTGCATCCACCGCGCGATGGGCCTGCGAGGCTCGATGCCACTATCCAGCGACGACCGGCTGTTCCCGAATCAGGACACCGTCCCGGCTGGCGTCTCCGGCGTGGGGAACCTGATCGCCGCCCCCTGAACGGACGGCGCCGCATTGAGCGTCGCACGACGCTGTTCGTGGACGTCGCCACGTGGGAGCCGTGGCCCGATCAGTGGGAGTACCTATCCCGCCTCGACCGGATGACCCCACGCCAGGTGGCAGCGGTCGGCCGCAGGGACCGGATCAGCGTCGGCCCTGAGGTGACCCGGTTCGAAGCCTCGCCGGCGACCGCCGTGCGGCCACGGCCGCCTGTCCAGGTGCGAGCAACCTTGGGCTCCCGGTTGATGATCCGTGATGAGGACCTGCCACCGGCGCTGGCGGCGGCGCTGCGGCACGCGGCGACGATCCACAACCCGGGCTTCTATGAGGCGCAGCGGGCTCGGCGCTCTACCTGGAACATCCCCAGGTTCATCCAGGGCTTCGACGTCGCCGTCAACGGCGATCTGCTCCTTCCACGTGGCCTGCGCGAACAAGCGGCAGCCCTGATCGCCCAAGCCGGAAGTGAGCTGGACTGCGAAGACGAGCGGATCCAGGGCGGCGAACTGAACGTGCCCTTCCTCGGCCAACTCGACGACCGGCAGGCCACGGCGGTGGACGCGATGCTCGCCCACGAGGACGGCATCCTGAACGCACCCACCGGCTCGGGCAAGACCGTGATGGCCTGCGCGATGATCGCCGAACGCGGAGTGAGCACGCTCGTTCTGATCACCAAGACCGCCCTCGCCGCACAATGGCGAGAACAGGTCAGCACCCTGCTCGGCATCAAGGCAGGACAACTCGGCGGCGGACGGGTCAAGACCAGAGGGCAGGTCGACATCATGCTGCTGCAGTCCCTGGCCCGCCTCAGTCCCGCCGAGATCAACGCCCTGACGGCAGGCTACGGCCAGGTCATCGTCGACGAGTGCCACCACATCGCCGCCGGATCCTACGAGAGCGTCGTCTCGCAGATCAGCCCGGCGTGGTGGCTCGGACTCACGGCGACACCCGAGCGGAAGGACGGTCTGGAGCAGGTCACCAATTGGCAGTTGGGGCCCGTCCGGCACGTCATCACCGACGTTCTGCCGAGCGAGGCCAACCTCGTCACGCCCTACGACGGCCCACGACGTGAGTTGCAGGTGCACGAGACCACGTTCGGGTGCGCCACGGATCTCGATCTCGCACAACCCGGAGCGATCACCCAACTCGGCGGCCTGATCGCCGCCGACGCCGACCGCAACCAGCAGATCGCCCACGACATCACCGCCGCCCTCCGAGACGGACGCAAGTGCCTGGCCCTGTCGCGGCGACGCGACCACCTCACCGCCCTCGCCGCGCTGCTACCCGATGCCGATGCGCTGATCATGCGCGGCGGCACGGGCGCGAAAGCACTCGCCGCGATCCGGGAACGCATCGCGGACACCAGTCCGACAGATCCGCTCCTGGTCATGACGACCGTCCCCTACGGCGGTGAAGGCTTCGATGCCCCCATCATCGACACCGTCTTCCTCGTCGGCCCGATCTCCTACCCCGGCCTGCTCGTTCAAGCAGTCGGACGAGCGCTGCGCCGACACGAAGGCAAGACTCACGTCATCGTCCACGACTACCTCGACGCCAACGTGCCCGTCCTCAAGGCCCAGTACGCCCGCCGCCGCATGGCGTACCGACAAATGGGGTTCCTCGACTAGCAAGAGGGCATTGGTCGTCGGGTGTCGCACGCAACCCCGGAGCGCATCCAAAACGAGGATCCGAGGTGCCTGGGACCTTGGTCTGATGCCATCGCCGAGTTCAGCGACGACCCCGAGCCCGTGACGGCCCACATACTCGCTCATGCCGAATGCAGGACGTTTCGTCTTAGCGATTGCCGAGGACTCCGGGCGGACCCGAGACCTTGGGGTCGTGGGTCGGAGTCGTCAGCGTCAGTTCGGGGGGAGGTGAAGGACGCGTGCTGCCGTGGTGCTCATGACGAGTTGGTTACCGGAGAGCCGATCCGCGTAGGTCTACATCCAGTCTGGTGGCGTATCGAAGCGTTCTCCCCAGGCCGCGGGGTACTCCTCTGGCCCACCAATGGGCGATGTCGGACCTGCGTACAACCACTCGTCGAAACGGTCGCCTACACGCCTAGCCGAGATGCCGAGAAACCAGCCGGACGCCGTCTGGCGCCAATAGGAAGCCTCCTGCTGGTCGGGGGTGACGTGCTCAACGATTCCATGCTGTCGGGGGAGGTGCCTCTTCTCGAAGTCCTCGGGCGAGTACACCCCACCAACGAGATCGCGGCGGAAGCGCCCGTTCCTCTGTCGGCACCAGCCGATCGCGGACGTTTCGAGCAATCGCAAGACATCCTTGGTCTCGGCGAACTCCCTGTCGTCAACCCGACGTCCTTCGGCGTCCGTGTCCTGACTACCCGCATTTACTGCCTGGCGCTCCGCCCTACGCCGGTCCACCTCCGCCCGTGCCCGCGGCAAGGCCCACTCGACGAGGGAATCGAGGACTGACCAATACTTCGCCGAGTTGACTCCGTGTCACTCATGAACTGCGTGTATTCAGCACCGAGGGACGCCATGCGCTGCCACTCAGCGTCAACGTCGATACCCAACCGCGCAAGCCAGTCAGGAACATCCGGCGCGTGAAGCACAGCGTCGATCAGCTGCCTCGTTTCGCCCGTTGGGTCGGCAGCCCCCCATAGCTGGTCTTTGATGGTGGCCGCCGGTGTGGGGTGACTAGTCATGGATTGATCGTCCCATCTGACTCTGACTGTTGCTGCGGCATGGGTGCGCCGATCCATGCGGAAATCTGGAGACCGAGCGTGGGAAGGCGTCGAGAAGGCGCCGCAAACGCCCCACTCAAGCGCTTTCGCTAACGCCCCTAAAGGCTCGAAGGCCGGAGGGACTGCTTGGCTGGCTCGCCTTGGTGGGCCTGCTCGCGGCCAGTCTCCGCCTGCTCTACTTGGCGGCCACCGTCGGCTTCCCGTAGACGGGATCACCTGCCCCTTGTGTCGCACCGGCCCAACACACTGTCTTGCCGCAGGGAGGGCCATCCTTGCGAGGTCTCCTACGGTTCAACTTCTCGTCGTGCGAGCTCGGACTCGGCCTGGCGTAGCTTCTCTCGCCACATGCGCGCCGCCTTGGGGTTGCGCCCCATTCCCGGCGCCATCGAAGACGCTTCGAAACGACGCGCCATCGCGATGCGCTCCCTCACGCCTTCAACACTGAGTCCGCGCAGGTCCTTCTCCCAGTTGCGGATCGTCTTGTCGCCCACGCCAGAAGTATGACCGAGGCCCGTAGGTTCGCGCGCTCATTCCGCGGTCGGGGAGTGATGCCCGCTTCGGCGGTGTGCTTCAGCCGGTTCGCGAGCCTCTAGACTCGCGGCGTGCCCACGTCGAAGGTGCCGACTCTCACAGAAGCGGGCGAGTATTCCGAGCAATCTGCCATCCGGGTTGACTGTACGCAGCTGGGCACCAGGTACACCCCGGCCGGCGCACGTCGGGTAGTGGCCGACTGGATCGATCTCTTCTCCGGCGGGCCGACCGCTGTCACCGATCTCCAGTTCGTGTCGCGGACGCCAAAGCGGCTGTTCGAGGCCCTGGCCGGACAGACCCAGCTGACCCGGCTGATCGTGAAGTGGGGCGACTACGACGACCTGGCCCCGCTGAGCGCGTTGCGCGCCCTCGAGCACCTCGAGCTACGCGGTGCGTCGGCCGTCAGCGACGTCCGTCCGCTCGCCGGCCTCACCCGTCTGCGGACGCTCGCGATCGAGGGCTTCCGCCGGATTGACGACCCCCTCCCGCTGGGGCATCTCACCGAGCTGATCGACCTCGAACTGGGTGGCGCGTGGGCTACTCCCCGCAATGCCCATGTCAGCTCCATAGGCTTTCTCCGGGAACTCAGGTCCGTGCAGTCACTCCTACTGCACACGATCATCGTCGACGACCGGGACTATTCGCCGCTGCTCTCCATGCCCAGTCTCCGCTCCGTGCGCGTGATGGAGACAGGCGGAATGAGGCCCTCGCTCGACCAACTTAAACTCAGCCTTCCGTGGTCGGCGTAGGCATCCGCTTCTGCCGCACGTGGCGCGGACGATTTGGCGATATGCCGGTGTTCGCGGGTGCTGTGCACGAGGATGAGTGCCATGCACCTGTCCACGACGGTCGGTAATCGATGACGGGTGTTGGGGGCAGGTTGGGGCGCGATCCGCGGATGCGTTTCCGGGGTGCACTTGAGGCCCCTGCCGGTTACGACACCTTGGTCACCGTTGGAGTCTCGCTCGGTGGGCCGGTGGCGATCTGGTCAACCACCTCGGGCGAAGCCGTTCTGGGCGGGAGGTATGAGCAGACGTCAGGCGGGGCCACTTTCCCGGTGACCCAACCTGCCTCGCCCCCAGGCGTGGCGATTGCGACCTACTTCGGTTCGACGGCCCTCACCTGTGTCGCTGTGGTTCACGCTTTGCCTGTTGCGCATCCCCTCATCGATGTGCTCGCGGACGGGTCGTTTCTCGTCGCGGGAGCACGCTGCGAGTGGCGGGAGGCGGGTCCGGAG
>ERZ857984.1497-NODE-1497-length-18486-cov-4.360642_pt1 | contig 18486 bp, 21 predicted proteins | sample MGYA00519914_ERZ857984 | MGnify/ENA primary metagenome ERZ857984 (study PRJEB31778, sample SAMEA3449417) | human gut metagenome | biome: human gut; feature: human-associated habitat; material: faeces | place: United Kingdom | collected 2010/2012 ... | reverse complement strand
AATGTTTATAAGCAGTATGTAGGAAATACCGGAGACGTCAAAACTCCTACGGTAGTGGTCTCTACCGCCTCTCCTTATAAATTTCCGGGAGATGTTCTTTCCGCTGTTACAGGTGAAGAACAGCCGGGGGATGAATTCCAGCAGATCATGCAACTTGCCTCCATAACAGGCACGCCGGTTCCGCCTCCTATAGGGGAGCTTCAAGGGAAAGAGATCCGTTTTGAAAATCACTGCAGGCCCGACGGCATGACGGAAGCCGTCTTGGCTATGGTCCGATAATATGGCGGTATATACCATTGCCGATCTCCACCTCTCCTTGGGGGCGGATAAACCCATGGATGTGTTTCCGGGGTGGAAGGATTATGTTTTCCGCTTGGAGAAGAATTGGAAATCTCTGGTGAGAGAAGAGGATACTGTGGTAATTCCCGGGGATATCTCCTGGGCCATGAAGCTGGAGGAATCGGCAAAGGATTTTGCGTTCATCCACTCTCTTCCCGGCAGAAAGCTTCTGCTGAAAGGGAACCATGATTTCTGGTGGAGCACCAGAAAAAAGTTGGAGGATTTTTTTGCCCGGCAGGGCTTCTATTCCCTGGAAATTGTTCATAACAATGCTGTGGTGGTCGAGAATATCGCCATTTGCGGCACTAGGGGATGGCTCTATAACGCGGAAACGGATGAAGATAAAAAAATTGTGAACCGTGAGGTAGGCAGGCTGACGGCCTCTCTGCAGGAGGCGGAAAAAACAGGGAAGAAACCAGTGGTGTTTTTGCACTATCCTCCTATTTTCGATGGGCAGGAATGCCGTGAGATCTTGGAGGTTCTAGTAAAACATGGCATCAGCGACTGTTATTTCGGCCATATTCACGGGACGCAAGCTGCCAAACGCGCTGTTACAGGTGAATATGAAGGTGTGAAGATGCATTTGGTTTCTTGTGATTACGTGCATTTCACGCCAGTTCGAGTAAGATGAATATTTTATAAATTTTTCTAGGAAATCTGGCACTTCTATAAAGAGTGTGCTATAATTAATAAGATAATTTGCAATTTCGCAGGAGGAAGTAAAATGAGTCTGAAATCATGCAATAAGGTTGATACCAACCGCAGCCAGCTGGAAATTGAGATCAGCGGTGAGGAATTTGAAAAAGCTTTGGAAGCTGCCTACCGCCGGGAAAACAAAAAAATCATGATCCCTGGTTTCCGCAAGGGCAAGGCTCCCCGTGCATTTGTTGAGAAATACTATGGTGAAAACGTATTCTATGAGGATGCGATCAACGCGCTGTATCCCGACGCTTTGGATGACGCCATCAAAGCAGCCGGCATAGAGTTCGTAGAAGATAAGATCGATTTTGAGCTGGTTTCTGCCGGTAAGGATGGATTAGTTTTCAAGGCAACCGTTACGACCAAGCCGGAAGTGACCATTGAAAACTATAAAGGAATTGCTGTGACGAAGAAACCGGTTTCCATTTCTGAAGAGGACGTGGACGCTGAAGTTAAAAAGGTCTTGGATCGCAATTCCCGCATGGTTACAGTGGAAGACCGCGCTGCTCAGAAAGATGATATCGCTGTGATCGATTTTGAGGGCTTTGTAGGCGATACCGCTTTTGAAGGTGGAAAAGGCGAAAATTACAGCCTGACGCTGGGTTCCGGCCAGTTTATTCCTGGTTTTGAGGATCAGATTGTAGGTCATAAAACCGGAGATGAATTCGACGTAAATGTTACCTTCCCCGAGAAGTATCAGGCGGAAGAATTGGCGGGCAAAGAGGCTGTATTTAAGGTTAAGCTTCATGAGATCAAGGTTAAGGAGCTTCCTGAATTTGACGATGAATTTGTAAAGGATGTCAGCGATTTCGACACGGTAGAAGCCTATCGTGAGGATATCAAAAAGAACCTGACGGAAGCAGCTGAAAAGCGTGCTAACGACGAAGTGGAAAACCAGATGGTTGATAAGTTGGTGGAGTTGGTGCAGGCCGAGATTCCCGAGGCTATGTATGAAAACCGCATCAACGACGATATCCGCGATTTTGGGTACCGTCTCCAGTCTCAGGGGCTGAATTTTGAAACATATCTTAAATATACCGGTATGGATGCAAATTCCATCCGTGCTTCTTTCCGTCCTCAGGCGGAGCGTCAGGTGAAGGTGCGTCTTGCTCTGGAAATCGCAGAGCTGGAGGTTATTAAGCCTACTGAGGAAGAGATTAGCGCTGAATACGATAAGATTGCAAAAGCCTATGAGATGGACGTTGAAAATGTCAAGAAGATGATCGCAGAAGAAGATCTGGCGAAGGATATCGCTGTGGAGAAGGCCGCGGGTATAGTCCGTGATGCATTGGCAATTACGGAAACTGCTGAAAAGGCTGAATAAAAATCATTTCAATATCCAATCCTTAAAAAGATGCCGGCCTCCCGCGCAGGCCGGCGTCCGCTTTATCCGGCGCGGAGACAGGTGGTTAATACGATGAGCTTAGTTCCTTATGTTGTTGAACAGACCAATCGCGGGGAGCGTTCTTATGACATATTTTCCCGCCTTTTAAATGACCGCATCATCATGCTGACAGAAGAGGTTAACGATACCACTTCCAGCTTGGTGGTGGCGCAGCTTTTATATCTGGAGGGGCAGGATCCTTCGAAGGATATCAGTCTCTATATCAATAGCCCGGGCGGTTCTGTGACGGCTGGAATGGCTATTTATGACACTATGCAGTATATAAAGTGCGATGTTTCCACCATCTGCATGGGCCTGGCCGCCTCTATGGGCGCGTTCCTGCTGGCCAGCGGCACAAAGGGCAAACGCCTTGCGCTGCCGAACGCGGAGATCCTGATCCATCAGCCCCTGATGAGCGGGCTGCAGGGCCAGACCACCGACATCAAGATCCACGCCGACCACCTGGTGCGCACCCGCCAGAAGATGAACGAGCTGCTCAGCCAGTATACCGGCCAGCCGCTGGAAAAGATCGCCGCCGACACCGAGCGGGATAATTTCCTTTCGGCGCAGGCCGCGGCCGAGTACGGCTTGATCGATGCCGTGATCGAACACCGATAAAACCGAAAAAAGGAAACGCGATTTATGCCGAACAACAATTCCGGGAAAGAGAAGGAAAAAACGCTTCACTGCAGCTTCTGCGGTAAAAGCCAGGACGATGTGGAGCGCATGATCATTGGTCCCGGGGTGAACATCTGCAACGAGTGTATCACCCTGTGCCATTCCTTGCTGGACGAGGAAGGCAAGCCGGACGTGCCGCCCAAGGCGGGCCCCGGCCGGCGCGGGCAAAGCCACGCCGCCCCCACGCGCGAGCCTGTGAACGTGCTTACCCCCGCCGAGATCAAGGCGGGGCTGGATCAGTACGTCATTGGGCAGGACGAAGCCAAGCGGGTGCTGGCGGTGTCGGTGTACAACCACTACAAGCGCATTCTGAGCGGCCAGGGCGGCGATGTGGAACTGCAGAAGAGCAACGTTCTGCTGCTGGGTCCCTCCGGCGTGGGCAAGACCCTTTTGGCCCAGACCCTGGCCAAAATGCTGGGCGTTCCCTTTGCCATTGCGGACGCCACCACCCTTACTGAGGCGGGTTATGTGGGCGAGGATGTGGAAAACATCCTGCTCAAGCTCATTCAGGCGGCGGATTTTGACGTGCAGCGCGCCGAGATCGGCATCATTTATATTGATGAGATCGACAAGATTACCCGCAAAAGCGAAAACCCCTCCATCACCCGTGACGTGGGCGGCGAGGGCGTGCAGCAGGCGCTGCTCAAGATCCTGGAGGGCACCGTGAGCAACGTGCCCCCCCAGGGCGGCCGCAAGCATCCGCAGCAGGAGTTCATTCAGATCAACACCAAAAACATCCTGTTTATCTGCGGCGGCGCGTTCGACGGCCTGGAAAAATACATTCAGCGCCGCACCGATACCTCGGCGCTGGGCTTTAACAGCCAGCTGAAGGATACTTCGCTGCGCGAAAAGCAGAACCTGCTGCGCAAGGTGGAACCCCACGACCTGGTCAAATTCGGGCTGATCCCCGAGCTGATCGGCCGGCTGCCCGTGGTCACCGTGCTGGACCCGCTGGACGAGGACGCCCTGATCCGGGTGCTCAAAGAACCGAAGGACAGCATCGTAAAGCAATATCAGGCCCTGTTCCGCATGGACAATGTGGAGCTGGAATTTACCGACGAAGCCCTGCGCGCGGTGGCGAAAAAAACCATTGAGCGCAAGAGCGGCGCCCGGGGCCTGCGCAGCGTGGTGGAGGGCCTTTTGATCCCCATCATGTTCGAGGTACCCAGCGATCCCACCATCATTCGGGTAATTGTTACCCCGGAGGCGGTGGAGGGCGACAAGCCTCAGCTGGAATACGGCGCTGTGCGCAAACGGTATAAAAGCACTGTTCCGGTGGTATAACCACCCCTCGCAAGCGCGTCAGAGCGCCCCAGGCTTCCGGGGCGCTCTTTTTTATCAGGATATATTCTTAAAAAATGCCGCAAAAGAACGCTGTGCTTGAACCGTCCACCTTTTTTGTGTATAATAGAGAACTATAAACAATCATTCCCGCCCTGAGAAGGGCGCTTTTATAGGGAGGTCCCTCACCATGTCGGAACGAGTAAAAGTCAAGGTCGAACACAACGTGCAGCGCCTGCCTGCCATCGCACTGCGGGGCTTGGTGGTATTCCCCAACAATGTGGTGCACTTTGAAGTAGGGCGCGCCAAAAGCATTGCGGCGGTAGAGTGGGCAATGGCCAATAACAGCCAGATCTTTCTGGTAACACAGCGCGAAATGGACACCGAGGAGCCCGCCACCGAGGACCTGTACCGCTACGGCGTGGTGGCCGAGGTCAAGCAGCTGCTGCGCGTGTCGGACGAGCTGGTAAAAATCCTGGTCGAGGGCAAGCACCGTGCGCGGCTGGTGGGCCTGGAACAGGGGGAAACCATGCTCATGGCCTCCATTAAAGATGCGCCGGTGCGCGGCCTGCGCTCAGGGCGCGGCGTGGAAGCCGAGGCTGTGGTGCGCAGCCTGAAGGCCGGGTTTGAGCGCTATCTTACCCTGAACCCCCGCATGCCCAAGGACGTGGTCTACAACATCCTCACGAATTCCAGCCCGGAATTTTTGAGCGAATATATGGCGGCCAACCTGCTTTTTAAATACCAGGATAAACAGGCCGTGCTGGACGAGAGCACCCTGCTGGGCCGGCTGCAGGTTACGCTGGAGCTTTTGGGGCGGGAAAACCAGGTGCTGGAGCTGGAAAAAGAAATTCAGGACAAGGTCAACGACCAGATGGAAAAAAACCAGCGGGACTATTACCTGCGGGAGCAGATGCGCGCCATCGCCACCGAACTGGACGAGGACGACGACGTGCGTTTTGAGGCCGAGCGGTACCTGGAGCAGATCAACTCGCTGGAACTGCCGGAGGAAGCCCGGGAAAAGCTGGTAAAAGAGGCCGAGCGCTTTGCACGCATGCAGGCCAGCGGTCAGGAGGCGGCGGTGATCCGCACCTATCTGGACACCTGCCTTGGGCTGCCCTGGGGCCAATATACCCAGGATGATCTGGACATCGGCCGCGCCGCGGCGCTGCTGGATCGGGAGCATTACGGCCTGAAAAAGGTGAAGGACCGCATTCTGGAACTGCTGGCCGTGCGCAAGCTAAGCCCGGAGGTGAAAGGCCAGATCATTTGCCTGGTGGGCCCTCCCGGTGTGGGAAAGACCAGCATTGCGCGCTCCATCGCCGCCTGCATGAGCCGCCGCTACGCCCGCATGAGCCTGGGCGGCGTGCGGGACGAAGCCGAGATCCGGGGCCATCGGCGTACGTATATCGGCGCAATGCCGGGCAAAATCATCAGCGCAGTAAACACTGCCAAAAGCATGAATCCGCTGCTTCTTCTGGATGAGATCGATAAGCTGGCAAGCGATTTTCGGGGCGATCCGGCCGCAGCGCTGCTGGAAGCTCTGGACCCGGAGCAGAACAAGACCTTTAAGGATCATTATCTGGATATCCCGTTCGATCTGTCGCAGGTGCTTTTCATCACCACGGCCAATGACCTGTCCACCGTACCGGCGCCCCTGCTGGACCGGATGGATGTGATCGAACTGCCCAGCTATACAAGGGTGGAAAAATACAACATTGCAAAGCGCCATTTGCTGCCCAAGCAGCTCAGGAACAACGGCCTTGCGGGAAAGGTGAACCTGACCCAGGGCGCGCTGTACGGCCTGATCGACGGTTATACCCGGGAAGCGGGCGTGCGCGGGCTGGAACGCGCGATCACCGATGTGCTGCGCAAATGCGCCCGGCAGATCGCAGCGGGCGAAACCGAAAAGGTAACGGTGACTGCGGCCGGCCTGGAAAAGCTTTTGGGGCCGCGGCGCATCAAGCCGGACTTCCACAACCGCACCAATGCGGTGGGCATTACAAACGGCCTGGCCTGGACCAGCGTGGGCGGCGAACTGCTGCCCATCGAGGTTCAGGCTGTGCCCGGGGGAACCGGCAAGATCGAGCTCACCGGCTCCCTGGGAGATGTGATGAAAGAGAGCGCAAAGCTTGCCGTCACCTATGCCAGGGTGCACGCGGCGGCCTATGGCATTGACCCGGCGCAGCTCAAGAACTGTGACCTGCACATTCACGCGCCGGAGGGCGCCGTGCCCAAAGACGGCCCCAGCGCGGGCGTTACCCTGACCACCGCCCTGATCTCCTGCCTTTCCGGCATGCCGGTGCGGGCGGATGTGGCCATGACCGGTGAGATCACCCTGCACGGCAATGTGCTGCCCATAGGCGGCCTCAAGGAAAAGAGCATGGCTGCGTATCGGGAGGGGATCAAGACCGTATTGATCCCGCAGGGGAACCTGAGCGATCTGTACGAGGTGGACGAAGAGGTGAAAAAGGCGATCCGTTTTGTGCCTGTGAATGAATTGGACGAGGTGCTACATCAGGCCCTCCTCTGGCCCAAAGCGCTGGAAAAGCCGCAGGGAAAAAAAGCGGCCGCAGCCGCTGTTCCGCTGGGGCAGCGGGGCGTGCAGCCCGCCCCACAGGCGGTGCGCCAATAAAGGAGCAAAGCAAACGGTATGAACTATCAAAAAGCAGAATTTAAAGCTTCCTACGGGCTTTCCAGCCAGCTGCCGGAAAGCGACCGGCCGGAATTTGTGTTTTCCGGCCGGTCCAACGTGGGCAAATCCAGCCTGATCAACCGCCTGTGCAGCCGCAAAAGCCTGGCGCGGGTCAGTTCCACCCCGGGCAAAACTGCCACGATCAACTTTTACACGGTGGACGGCGTCTATTTTGTGGACCTGCCGGGGTATGGCTATGCCAAGGTGTCCGGCGCGGACCGGCAGCGCTGGGATGAGCTTATCAACAGCTATTTCGACGCCGGCCGCCAAAGCGTGCTGCTGGTGCAGCTGCTGGACTGCCGGCACGCCCCCTCGGCCGACGATCTTCAAATGCTGGAATATCTGCGGTTTCGCAAAATCCCGTTTCTCGTGGCCCTGACCAAGGCGGACAAGCTGAAAAAGAGCGAGGCCGCCGCCGTTCCCGCCGAATTTGAGGCTCTTTGCGCGCCTTATGGGTGTAAAGCTGTTGTGCTTACCAGCAGCGAAAAGGGCACGGGCATTCCCGAATTGCAGGCGTTCCTGCAAAGCAGCCTGGAAAGCGGGGAATAACGCCGTGGCTTACAACGAGTTCGCCTATTTTTATGATGAGTTGAACGGCGAGGCCGATTACGAGGCCCTTTACACCTATGTGCGGGCGCGGCTGGAAGACCATGGCCTTGAAACCGGGATTGTGGCGGATCTGGGGTGCGGCACCGGCGATCTTACCCTCATGCTGACCCAGGCCGGCTATGATATGATCGGGGTCGATCAATCGGAAGAGATGCTGGCGGTGCTGCGGGAAAAAGCCGAGGAATTGGGGGTGGCCGGCCGCCTGCTTTTGCTGCAGCAGGATATTCTGGCGCTGGATCTTTACGGCACCATCCACGCGGCGGTGTCCACCTTCGATACCTTCAACCACATCGGCCCCAAAGAGCATTTTGAGCGGGCTGTGTATAGGGCGGCCTTTTTCATGGAAAAGGGCGGCGTGTTTGTGTTCGACCTGAACACCCCCTACAAGCACCGGCAGATCCTGGCGCACAACACCTTTGAGGTGGAGGGGCCGGATGCGGTGTGCCGCTGGCAAAACCGCTGCAGCGCATCGGGCGACCGGGTGGATATCTCCCTTCAGATTTCTTATCTGGACACAGGGGAGAGCTTTCAGGAAGAATTCACCGAGTACACCTACGAACTGGACTATGTGCGGGCGGTGCTGGAGCGCTGCGGCTTTTTGGTGGAGTCGGTCTGCGACGGGGAAACCTTTGGCCCCCTGTGCCCGGAAAGCCAGCGCATGTGTTTTACTGCGGTCAAACAATACACACAGATGGAGAAACAAGCGAATGTATAACATGATACGGGGAATTTCCCAGGATGGAGGCGTGGTGTTCTGCGGGGTGGATTCCACTGCCCTGGTGCGGGAGGCCGAGCGAATCCATGCCACCAGCGCGGTCACCAGTGCGGCGCTGGGGCGCCTGCTCACAGCGGCCGCCATGATGGGCGTCATGCTGAAAAGCGAACGGGATTCCATCACGCTGCGCATGAACGGCGGCGGCCCGGCAGGCATTGTTCTGGCGGTGGCCGACGGCAGGGGCTGCGTGAAGGGGTATGTGCAGAACCCCGTGGTGGAACTGCCCCTCCGGCCGGACGGCAAGCTGAACGTGGGCGCCGCTGTGGGCAGGGCGGGAACCTTGAGCGTGGTGCGCGACCTGGGGATGAAAGAACCCTATGTGGGGCAGATCCCCCTGGTCTCCGGTGAGGTGGCGGAGGATATCACCTCTTATTATGCCGTCAGCGAGCAGATCCCCACCGTGTGCGCGCTGGGGGTGCTGGTCAACCCGGATCTCACGGTGGCCTGCGCGGGGGGGTACCTGGTGCAGCTGCTGCCCGGCGCCACCGAGCAGGAGATCAGCCGGCTGGAGGCGAACGTGGCCGCCCTGCCCGGCGTTACGGCGCTCTTGCAGGAAGGGTTGGGCCCAAAACAGATCATGGAGCGGGTAATGGCAGGTTTTGCCCCCCAGGTGCTGGATGAACACACGGTGGCCTACCGCTGCGATTGCTCCCGCGAGCGGGTGGAGCGCGCCCTTGTGAGCATGGGCAGAGAAGAACTGGCCGACATGGCCGAAAAAGAGGGCACGGTAGAAGTGAACTGCCAGTTCTGTGACAAAAAATATCGGGTGGATGCGGCAAAGCTTTTGCGGGAGCTTTGACCGTGCAGCCTGTTGCCGCCGCGCGCCGGGCGGCAAAGCGCCCGCAGCTGTTTTTTTGTGTTTTGTGTAAAAAAGCGCTCTTTGCCGTATGCTTTCAGGGCAAAGAGCGCAAACTAAAAAAAGTTGGAGAAGTCAAGAGTAAAATTGCAAAACCGGCAGATTGCACTAAAGAGAAGCTAATTCCCTGTAAAAAAGGTCTATTGGACGCTCCCAGCCGAGCATTTGCCGGGGGTAATAGTTCATCCATCGTTCCACATAGGCTATTTGCTCATCCGTATAATTGTTAATGCTTTCACCTTTTGGCACGAAGCGCCGAATAAGCCTATTGGCGTTTTCATTTTGCCCACGCTCCCAGCTTGAGTAAGGATGACAATAAAACAACTTGGTTTTACCTGCCTCAATTCCTTTAAAGTCAGCAAATTCCGTGCCGTTGTCACAGGTAATGGTGCGGAAAACCTGGGGAAAGCAAGCGCCAAATTCATTGCGAATTTGGTTCAGAACCCGCACAGTTTCGGCAGTCGTTTTACTCTCCATCTTGCGTACTAACTCCATCTTTGTTTTCTTTTCCGTCATGACCAGCAAACAATTCTGCTTACCCTCTTTCTGCCCTATTACTGTATCAAGTTCCCAATGCCCAAATGTTTTGCGCTCGGCCACCTCGGCCGGGCGCTTTTCTATACTTCTTTCCAATGGACACTTTCGGCGCACAATCCTTTCGGACTTTTTCTTAAAGGGCCGCTTACCCTCGGGCAAATCTTTATTAGTAATACCCAAATAGCCTTTGTCAATCCAGTTATAAAGGGTGGTATGGGATATTTTCAATGCAAAACCGGATTTTTCCGCTTCCGAAAGCGCAGCCCGAGGGCTGTAATTATTTTTAATTTTATCTTCAATAAAGCGAACAAAATCCCAGTCGCTGCCCAGTTTAAGGGCGGGGCCTTTGCTGGTTTGATTCGCGTCATATTTGCGCTGTGCAGTGGTCGCGTCATAAGTGGAATAAAACTCCCACGTTTTGCCATTCAGTTGAGTACACTGGCCCCGTTCGAGCTCGTAATAAATCGTGCGCAAACTGCACCCAAGATAAGCGGCCATTTCTTTTTGCGTACGGCCCAACTTAACCATACACTGTATTTCTACGCGCTGTTCCCAAGTTAGATGTTTGCCCATAAAACGACCCCCTTTCCTTAATTTTAGCAAGGAAAGGGGGTCATGTCATGGTGGCTCGGTCCACCGGGGCGCTGCTTGCACAAGGTAACCAAATTAGCCCATCGGCACCCGAAAAAAACAAAAGGAGCCGCCCAAACAAAAGGAAGAGACCCTTTGAGGAACGGGGGAACGAAATAAGGAAACCGGCGCGCTGCGCCGGTTATTATTTTGGGTTTCCCCGCGCTGGAGTTTGGGCCGGGCTTCGCTGGTGTCAACGGTCAAGATGAATGATACTGCGTATCACCGTTGACACCGGCTGCGCCCGGCCCGGTGGGCAATCACGGGGAAACCCAAACGGTAGCGCCCCCGCGGGGGCGCTCACAAAATCGCAAAGGCCAGCAGGCCGGAAAGGAAAAACAAATGAAAAAAGCGGAAGTCAAAAGGCAATTTTTACGGAATATAAAATGCTGGAACACACTAGAAGAGATAGCGAAAAAAAATGCGGATGAAAGTCTGAAAAAACTAAACGTAGCAAAACACGAAAAAGATTTTCAGGATGAATGCCGCTATCATGCTATGAAAAATGCGTTAGCGTTATTAGGGGAAAGCCTGGAACTCTTTACCAAGGAAGAATATGAGGAAATCATGAAATAGCTAAAAGAGGCCCCGCGCGGGCCTCTTTCTTTACTGCCGGAACGTTCCAGCGTCGATTCCTGCACTTTCGTGCAGCCGGTGCTTAGGTCAACTTTACTTAAATATTTTGCTGCAGCAAACGGCCAAGTAAATCTACTTGGTCTTTTCGCCCGGCACCTGGGACAACCGCCGTGGGCACCATGCCGGGCTTACCCGGTAATCCCGCACCGTCATTGATCGACCGAAAACCCCACACAAATGCAGCATTTGTTTTCGTTGCCAATCAAAACGGCTGATAAAATGCCGCTCACACTCACGACATCTCGGCACTATCTTCATTCAGTTCATTCCCTTCTAATCATCCAGAATATTTTAGTCGTCAACAAACACCATCCTAACTCAAATGTTTTGCGTTCCGGCGAACTTTGCGGGCAACCTTTTTGTCAGAAAGGCCGTCAAGTTCTGTATCCAATTCGCCCCGGTTTGCTAAAATTTCAGCGTCGGAGAGATAATCAGCCTTAAGCATGTTATCCACAAGCTGCACCGTGTCATAGCGGGAGCGAAGCGCGTTTGTTTGGCAGTACACCGAAGCGCCCAAAGCCCGAAGCGGATACATGGGGTTTGTGAACGCAAGGTCGTATTCCGGCGCGTCATAGGTGTACACCGTGCAAATGCGCGTGAAGGGGTGGGCAAAATGGGAGCGGGTCACGCGCACCGTGGCCGTAATATCACGGAGCTGCTTATCCAGGAAGTTCCACCGCTGGGTGGTGGCGAGAATCTGCATGTGGCGCTTGCGGCACTGACACAAATGCTGGAACAGGATTTTCGGAACCCCTTCTTTCGACTTTCCCACGAAGTCACGACTATTAAAAATCGTACCTATTTCATCAATAACGACAAGGGTATTCGGCGGCGCGTTCAGAATATCCTCTGTAGTGCGCAAGGGGTATATTTTCGTCCAGGGCGGGAAGTTATACAAGTTGATATTTGTGACCACGGAAACGCTTTTGTATTGCCTACAGATGGAATAGGCCCGCTGCACCATGCTGCATGTTTTGCCAGCGCCGAAAGCGCCAACGTACAAGTGCAGGCCCCAGCCCTCGAATTGCTCCCAGCCGCGATTTTTTATGTAGTGGAAAATGTCAATGGATTCGAGAAGCAAAAAATGGGGAAGCCGGATCAAATACTGGAACAGAACGGAAAGGAAGGTCATGAATCATCACCATCCCCTATAACACTATCACCCGATAGGCCATCAAAACCAAAATAGGCACACTCATATAACCAAGAACAATCGCAGCAGGGGGGCACACAGCTACCACAGCAATGCCCGGGGCAATCGACAGGGAAACATTCAGACAATCCGACCACCCCCTAAGCGTACAACGACCGCCTTAACCATCCGGAACACAAAGAGCACAAGACCGACCGCCACGCAAACCGAGAGAAACCAAGGCAAGAACTCGCCCAGGGTCTGCGGGGTAGCGTCCAGGCCGAAGAAAACAAGAAGCTCTTGAAAAATAGGAATCATGTTAACACCATCCTTTACTTAAAGACCACAAAAACGATACACAGGCAGAAAAGCATAAAAAGCAGCAGAAGCAAACCTTCGGTCACCGTGTACTCCGAAAAAGGCGTATCCCAAACCAAGTGCGGGGCCGGGGTAGGTTCCGGGGTGGGCTCGGGCGAAGGTTCGAGGGTAGGCTCGGGCTCGGGAGAGGGCACAGGTTCACCATCCAGCCCAAGCTCACCAGGTTCATCCGTGGGCGCTGGGCTGCCCTCTGGTGGCGCTTCGCTGGGCACAATGGGTAATTCCTCGCCCTCGCCTTGAGGGACATCAGGCGAGGGTTCCAGCGTGTCAGAGGCAGCGGGCGGGGTCATATCATCCGGGGGTATATCCTCGGCCCAAACCGGCGCACAGAGTGCAAGGGAAAGAAGCAGAAAAAGGAATAGCCGTCGCATTAAAAAACCACCTCCCGCAGAAACCAAACAATAATGGAAATGACGCAGCCCAGCAGAAACACATCCCACCAACTAAAAGTGAAACCGTAGACCGTCATGGGCATTTTGAACATGCGAAGAACAGCGTTGAAGAAGCTGCCTAAAACTTCCATAGAATCACCCCCGAATAAATTTGATAATCGCCAGAACGATAGCGAGCGAAAGGATAAACGAGAACAAGACAACAATCTCTGGCGGAAGGAAAGAGAAAACAGAGCCGAGGAAGCCTTTAAATTCGCCGCCAAAATCGGCTATCTGCTTTAAACTTTCGATAAGGTTATGGACAACGCTTTTGACCCCCTCGAAGAAATCATCAACGAGCTTGACGAGGAAATCTATAATCCCCCCGACGACCTCTTCCAGCACGCCGAGAATACCGTCCACAATAGACTTTACGAGTTTTTTAATCCAGCCCCAAATGCCGCCATCTTCATCGTCGGCGGGCGGGGCCGGGGGGCCGGAGCCATCATAATCTTTATATTCCTCGCCGCAGCGCGAACAGCGGTAAAGGGTATAGGCCGGCTCGGCGGGAGCCTCGGTAGGAGCCGGGGCGCTGGATGAATCCGGGGGAATGCTGGATGAATCAGGAGAAGCAGAAGGCAAAGGCGAGATGGAGGGCTGCGGGGAAACAACCTCAACCACTTGCCAATCATGGCCCAACGCTTTAGTGTTCTCTGTATAGGACTTTCCGCACAATGAACAAGTATATAAAACTATGCCTTTTTCTGTACATGTCGGCTCTTTGGAAATGGTCGCTTTATACTCATGTTTACATGTATCATCACCCGGATTGGGAGAGGGCGAAGGGGACGGACTGGGGGTAGGTTTTTCGGGTTCAACAAACTCCAAATCTTTCATATTAAAATTCTTCAAATCAACCCAAGCGCCATCATGATAAATAAAAGCGTCTACTGCATTCCAACCGTCACCTTGATACTGCTGCACACTCTTCACAACATCGTTTTCGAGGTAAATATAAGCTGAACCCTTTACCGGATAAGTGGGCCTAACACCACCTATGCGATAATCCGATACCGGCACATTTGACATTATTACAATATCATTTTCAAGCGGATTTTCGGGTTTTACAAGAACACTGTTAGTATCGAAAGGCTGCTGCGAATAAATATAATTGCCTGTATAAAGAACCTTGTTAGAAAGGCGGACTTCATCAACTGTATGTGCAGAACCATTATTAATAATAAAAGTATCAGTGAACGAGAAAAATCGCTCAGAAACAGAAAATTCTCCGTCTTTAAGATAAGCATAGGAAGAAGAAGCACCCGTTTCAACGCGATAAAGATGAAGAAGCTCCTTATGATTATCAAAACGTTCAAAAGAAGAAAGTTGACCATTTACAAAAACGGAAAAATTATTATTAGAAAAAACCAAACTAACAGTATTCCATTGATTAGGAGTAACATAAAGAAATACAGAAAAAGTATCAGTTTGTGTGGTTTTCGTAAATTTATTATCAAAATAAAATTGCCGCCCAGACCTATCCTTCAAAGCCGTGTAAGTGTAAGAATAGTTCATAGGAATAGTAATTCTACCATTATAAGAACCAGCAACATACATCCTAAATTCCAAGGTATAAGCAGAAAGAGAAGAAAGCCTATCAATAGTACAAGATAAAGAAGAGCCGGAAAGGGCTTTATCAAAACCAGGAGCTTCCCCCTCAACATCCACAAAAGAAGATGCAGTAGAAGAAAAAAGATAAGCGCCATCATTCGCGGAACTATCCGAAAGATTACCGTCCAAATGCCAAAGCCCTAAAGTTTGCCCATCATCTTCAAGCACCTTTTCTGCACCAGTCACATTGTATGTAAGATAGGTTCCCCAAACATCTTCAGCTTTAACGTTATAGCTATTACGGCCATCGGGCAATTCATAGTAAATATTCACATGGTCGTAATTGTCATTGCCGTTTTCATCCTGTGTACCATCGGGATACAACACCGTCACATAAGTGATATTGTTCGTGACATAGTAGTTTTTGTTCTCGATGTTGTAGGTGTAGTAATTGTATTCGTTGTTATACGTGTAATTGTTGTAGGTGTAATTGTTGGTGGTGTAGTTATTCGTCGTCTGGTTATAGGTGGTGTAATTCAATGTTTTGTTGCTGGTGTTCATCACACTATAATAAGACGTGGAGCCGCCATTGTAAGTGTAGCTATTTGAGACAGAACCACCGGAGCCAGAGGACGGGGCAGTGTAATATTTCTTCGGCTTTTCGAGATTGCCAGCACCAGAAGAAACAGGAGCTTGCGAACCCCAACGAATAAAAGGAAGCCCCCAAAGAGTACCGTCAACAAAAGAATAATTGCAAGATGTGCAAAGATAAATATCCACACCATTGCCCGCCAATTTTCCACCAGTGGTTTTCAACGTTCCACCACATTCCGGGCAAACCAAAGAATCAGCCGCAAAAGCAGAGACTGAAAAATAAGTCAGCAGAACTAAAACCACCAGAAAGACCGAAAGAAAACGTTTCATAAAAATCCCCCTTGTTAAACAAAGAAATGAATGGTAGAATGAGGAAAAGGAGTGAACAAAATGGATGTTGGTTTAGGTATTATAATGGGAAGCGTATATATCCTCGTAGCAGTCACAACAATCGGAGTAATCATCCTAATTTACAAAATTGCAAAACTTATCATCAACTATTTGCGGGACAAACACGGCCTTGACCGTGTATAAAATAGGAGTGTGAGGACATGAAATTTATCATCAGCGAAGGCGGCTGGTCAATGCTGGAACGGTTTACTTATCGCGGAGCAATCGGACTGTTTTATGAAAGCACACTCGGCGGAATGTTGGCCTATCTTATTTTTGCAATAATCATTGCACTTGCGGCAATCGGCCTTGTAACCGTCCTAAAATGGCTTTTCACTGGACGAAAGAAGAAACGCCCATACTAATTCTATAGCCGCCTACGAGCGGCTTTTTATTTGCTTTTTCTCTCGGCAAAATGTGGCGCCCTATGCGGGCAACGGAACACTCGCCCTGTGGGCTCGCTCCGGGCGAGTGCCTGGATTTTCGCGGACAAAATCCAGTAGGCACTCGCCCGTCCGCTGGCGCTCGGCAATTTCTTAACGGCCGTTCTTTTTTTCTTCACCAGACACAAGTGTCTGATGAAGCGAACGGCCTAAAATTGCCTCGCTACCGCATAGGGGCCACGCGCTCGCGCCGAAAGCCAATAGAAACCGAGTTCTCCTAACGAAGCAATACCGAGCAACAATCTACATAAGACAAAGTACGAACCCCCACCGGCGCAGACAAGCCGCGCCGGCGCGCCCCTCTACGCGAGGGGCTAGGGACGGATGCCAATAGAAGAAAGAAGAAGCCCCGCCCCAGGAAGGGACGGGGCGTTGCTTGCGGATCAGCGGGAAGCGCGCTTGAAGTGGACGAACACGCCGATAATCACCGGCACAAGACCAGCTGCCAGAAGGAACAGCAGCAGAGGCTGCGAAGTGATCGCGTCCATGACCTTGCCCAGCATGGAGATCACGCTATCCATAGCGCCGATAATGCCATCCATACCACCAGCCGGAGCCGGAGTCTCGGACAGAGCAACCAAAAAAGGCATACAACAAACCCCCTTTCACGAGATTGTTATGTAAACTCGGCCAAGTTACAACAGGTTAAGCTTTAGGGCTGTGCGGAATGAGGACTACCCGGAAATCATTCTTTTCGGCAAGAATGCGGAAATCCCACATAGGAGCGGAAGAAGCAAAAAGCGCTTCGGAAACTTCCAACGACCGGATACAATCCAGCAGCAAAAGCGGCATCACAGCGTCAGCTTGAAAACCGTTATCCAGGACGAACCCACACAGGGAATCAAAGACCAAGAGCGCCTTGTTCATGTCGGAATAAGAAACCGTCAAATCCATCAAAACACCTCTTTCAAACTAACCCTCTAAGGGTGAAAGTTGCGAGAGCAAAAAAAGCTGAACACGTTTGTAAAGTTCCGGTTCGACCTCTAACCCTTTTCGCAGGCCATCCAGCAGCGCCTTTTTCTTGGGCCGCTGCTGCCGGTTGAAAAGAGACAGCCACCGTTCAAGGCATGGAAATTCCAAGATGGAATGCACAATGAAAGCGTCCGAGGGAGAAAGCTTTTTAGAAAAGGCTTCTAGTGTGAAATCCCCATACACCCGAACATCCGGCCAAAACTCTTGAAGCTGGGAAAGACTGCAAGGGAAAGGCAACGTTATTTCAATGCGTGTCAAAGGCTCTTCCAAGCCCTTTTCCAGGGCTTTGTTGTAGACCTTTACCCGGCCCGGCTTGTTGCGCTCCCCCAAATATTCTGTGAAGTTTTCTGCGCTGCGCTGATAGCACTCATACAACCGCGCGTCACGTATCAAAACCACATTCGACCGAAGCGCCTTTACATCTACCGCCAAATCCCAGCGCTTTATATCGACTTCCCAAGAGTAGTTCAAAACACGGTTGAACAAGGTGCGGAAATCCTGCTCAAAGAGAACCTTGTTCGGGTTATATTCCAGCACCCAGGCGGGCCAATCCGGTTTACCAGTACCAAGCCGGGGACAGAGCAGTAAAGTAGCTGTGCCGCCGTTTTCGAAGGTGAATGTAAAAACATCCCGATACTTGCCAATCGCGCCGCCCGTGTACTCGAAATACTTATACTCCAAGGAACATTGAATGCGAATGAAGCTTAGAATTTCATCACGCCCGTTAAAACGTTCAACACCGTGGTTTTCAAAGAACCGGCCAGAAAGGCGTATCATATCGCAGGAGTAAGTAGCGGTTTTGGATGAAAAGGTACAAACGTCAAAATAAAGGATTTTCCAGTCCATGCGTATGAAATCATACGCATTTCGCCCCTATTAGACATAGGGGCGAAAGCGTGCCCCTTTCCAGCGGGCGGGCGCGGCGGGGCGGGTGGGCTAACGCCCACACCCGCGCGCCGCACCGCCCGCTTACTTGCCCGGCTTGTCCTTCCCCGAAACGGGGGCCGGTTCATCATTGACCATCACGCCGGAGCCATCAGGCAGCACCAGCTTCAGGCACAGTTTGCCGTTTTTGACATCCAGAACGGCGGGGTACATGCAACCCCAATCCACCGGAACACGGCTTGTAAGATACCCGATATTGCCGTCAGGCAGAACGCAGAACACTTTGTAGAAAACAACTTGCTTGCCGTCCTCGCCAGCAAATTCGTTCCTCTGGCAGGAAACGACCTGCACTTCCAAACTACTCGTCATTGTTTACATCATCCTTTTTTTTCGTTTAAGGGCTTTCCCCTTTGCAATTTAAAATACAACTTTTCAAAACTAAAAAAAGTTCCACAATTGACTTGACAAAACAGGCAAGATACGGTAAAATAATCAACGTCGCCGACAGACGCAAGGCGGCTCAAAACCCCATGGTCTGCGGCTTTAGCTCATCTGGTAGAGCGCCACCTTGCCAAGGTGGAGGTAGCGAGT
>ERZ857984.1493-NODE-1493-length-18513-cov-5.677484_pt1 | contig 18513 bp, 17 predicted proteins | sample MGYA00519914_ERZ857984 | MGnify/ENA primary metagenome ERZ857984 (study PRJEB31778, sample SAMEA3449417) | human gut metagenome | biome: human gut; feature: human-associated habitat; material: faeces | place: United Kingdom | collected 2010/2012 ... | reverse complement strand
ATAATTTGTTAATAAAATAAATAAGGTTGCAAAATATTAATTATAATATATAATTTATACTACAAAAAAATTAAAATAAATTACTTCAGAGGAGGAGTAAACTATGACAAAAATTTTAAAAGTCTTATTAATCTTAAGCTTTATATCTTTAATAAGTTGCTCGCAAGAAAAAACAAATTCTACTACTAGCGATATTGTAGAATTGAACGAAAACGGCGCTGGAGAAAAATTCGGAACTATAACGGTTACGGAAACTGCGGATGGAATATCTATAGAAGTTAAAGCTTCTGGATTAAAATCGAAACCTGGACAAGTAGGTTTTCACTTGCATGAAAAAAATTCTCCCGAACCTACTACGGACGCTAACGGTAATTTAGTAGTAGGCGGAGGATTAGGCGGACATTGGGACCCAGATAACACTCAAAAACATGCAGGTCCAGATGGAGACGGACATAGAGGAGATTTAGACGCTTTAACTATTAATGACGATGGCGGTATAAATCAAGTCGTTATAAGCGCAAAGATAAAATACGGCGATGTAAAAGGAAGGTCTTTCGTTATTCATGCAAATCCTGACAATTATACGGATGAGCCTGCAAACGGAGGAAGCGGAGCGCGTTTATATACAGCTATATTCTAATTTGGTTAAAAAAACTCTATAATAATTAAGCCTCTATGCGTTAAAGTATAGAGGTTTTTTTATAAAATAAATTTGATTTTTAATTTTTATTATTGTATTATTAACATAATATATAAATCGAACTTCGGGAGAAACTTTATAATGAAAAAAATTATTTTAATATCAGCTATTTTAATTATAATAGTTAATTCAAATCTTTTCGCTAAAAAAGGCTTTGGAGGGGACTTAACTGTGACGCTTGGAGCTGGAGTAGGATTTTTTCATGGAGATACTAATAAATATCCCGATGGCAGTTTTGAATTCGGAGTATATTTAAAACCAAATTATTATTTTGAATTTGCAGTTCTATCTTTAGGTTTATCTTTAGAAGTAGGCTATCAAAGAGATATTTTTGCCTACAAATACTATAAAAGCAAAGGCAATTATTCTTTCGATAGCATAGCTTTGGGATTTTTTCCTAAAATAGATGTTTTATTTTTATCAATAGGTTTTGGCGGAGGAATTAAATTCCCGCTTGGAGGAAATTATTCTTTTGTAGATACTTATGGCGGAAGAAGATTAGAGAAATACGATTATAAAGAAATGCAAGGACGATACGGAAAAAATTTATTTATTCCATATATAAAGGCTGCAGTTGATTTTATTTTATTGCCTAATATCGCGCTTGGAGTATATATTTCTTATGATATTCCGCTAATGAATTATAAAATAGTCGACACTTTATCGCAAACAAAAATTGCCAAATTTTCCGCTTTAGATATTGGCGGACAAATTACATTAAGATTTTAATTTAATCTTCTAAAATTGGTTTTTGAATTATTTCAATAGTTTTATTTATTTTGTCGGTTTTTCCAAAGTAGGCTTTTACGAAAGGAATTGAAACGATTTTATTATTTTGATTATTTTCTGAAAGTAAAATATTAAATACATAATTTGAAGGCAAACTATAAATACTTAAAATCTCTCCGTAAATATTTTTATTTTCGTCTATTATTTTATAGCCTATTAATTCCGCTTCGTAAAAAGTGTCGTTATCAAGTTCGGGCAAATATTTAGAATCTATATAAATGTCGCATCCAATCAATTTTTTTGCCGAATCAATATTTTCGATATCTTTTAATTGAAAGACAAAAGATTTATTTTTTTTCTTTACTTTAAGAATTATATATTCTTTATCGTTTATTATAATGGGAATATTTTTACTTAAAATTGGGAGAGAGGCAAAATGACTTTTATCTTTAAAAGCAGTTTCAACCTCTCCATTTATCCCATGTATTCCCGTGATTTTTGAATAAAAGATAATCAATTATCAATAATCTCAAGAATCATTCTTTTTCCACTTTTCATGGAAGTAGCGAAAAGAATCGTTCGTAATGCGCTCGCTATACGACCTCTTTTGCCGATGATTTTACCTATATCGCTTTGGTCTACTTTTAGTTCGAGAATAGTGCTTTTTTCTCCTTCAATAACTTTTACGCTCACTCCATCAGGATTATCAACTAATTTTTTAGCCAAATACTCTATAAGTTCTTTTTCTTCTGCCATATAGAAACTCCTTTTTTTATATTCAAGCCTCGCTTTTTTCCTCTACTTTAACGGGTTCAGAGGATTCCGCTTTAGCCTGTTTGCGATTTTTTCTTCTTTTTTCAGGATTTTTCAAAGGTCTTTTCCCTTTCCTTTCTATTATATCCTTTTTATCTCTTTCTACTATGCCTTCTTTAATAAGAATACTTTTTACCGCATAACTCGGTCGCGCTCCGTTAGAAAGCCACTTTTTTATCCCTTCTATATTTAATTTATATAGAACTTCTTTTGCCTTTGGATTGAACCAACCCAACTCTTCAATAAAGCGTCCGTCACGCGGAGAGCGAGAATCCGTAGCGACTATACGATAATGAGGTTCATGCTTGCGTCCCATACGCTTTAATCTTAATTTAACCACTTTTTTTCCTCCAATCAATTTTATTCTTTACTATTTAATATTTTATTTTATCACATTAATTTATTTAAATCATCTATCGACATTCCCATATTTTCCAATGATTTTGCCAATTTATCCATTTTCTTTGAACTTCCCATCATATTTTTCATCATAGAAAATTGTTTTATAAGTTGATTTACTTCAAATAAACTCTGTCCGCTTCCTTTAGCGATTCTCATTTTCCTTGAATTATTTAAAGGAAATAATGCCAATCTTTCTTTTTTAGTCATCGATTGAATAATAGCCTTATATCTATTGAATTTCGCTTCTTCTCTGCTTATCAAATCGCTATCAATATTTCCCATTCCTGGAATCATAGAACTCATTTTACTTATTCCGCCCATTTTAGCTGTAGCTTCAATTTGCTTTAGAAAATCGTTATAATCAAAATTATTTTCTATAACTTTTTTTAACATTTCTTCGGCTTCTTTTTCGCTTATCGCCGCTTTAGCTTTTTCGACAAGTTTTACAATATCGCCCATTCCGAGTATTTGTCCCGCGACTCTTTTAGCGTCAAAAACATCTATATCTTCCAAATGTTCGCCCGTTCCGACAAATCTAACCGAAGAACCCGTTGCGTATTTTAGGGAAAGCGCCGCTCCTCCTCTAACTCCAGAATCGAATTTTGTTAAAATAACTCCGTCTATTCCTATATTGCTTTGAAAACTTTTCGCCACATCGTAAACGCTCTGTCCCGCCGTAGAATCTACTACTAAAAGTTTTTCCGTAACATTTGTAGTATTTACGACTCTTCTTAATTCAAGCATCATCTCTTCGTCAATTTCTAGTCGTCCTGCAGTGTCGACTAAAATTAAGTTATACTGTTCTTTTTTAGCGATTGCCAAAGCTTTTTTTAATATTTTATAAGGCTTTTTTTCTTTTGTATCTATATGGCAAGGAATATTAATCTCTTTAGCCAATACGGAAAGTTGCTCCATTGCGGCAGGTCTGTGAACATCCAAACCGACTAATAAAACTCTTCTTTTTTCCTTATAATATTTTGCCAATTTTGCGGATGTTGTAGTTTTACCCGAACCTTGCAAACCGAAAAGCAAAGTTATTGTAGTTTTTTCGATAGGCTCTAATTTTAAACCGCTCTCTCCTTCTCCAATCATTGAAATCAAAGTGTCGTTTACATCGGCTATAAATTGATTTGAAGGGTCGACTCCTTCCAATTTATTTTTGCCAAGCGCTCTACTTTTAGCGTCTTCCAAAAATTTATTTGCCGCTTCCAAAGAAACATCGGCAGATAATAAAGCTTCTTTTATCGTTAAAAGACTGTCTTCTATATCTTTATCCGATAAAACTTTTTTACCGCGTATTTTAGAAAATGCGCCCGATATCGATTTAGTTAAATTTTCAAACACTTTAAAACTAACCTTAACGCTATTATTTTTATAGAATTATAAAATATTACGATAAAAAAGTAAATAGAGGATCGTTATTATTTATATAAATTCTTTACTAATGACTATATAATTATTCTAAATGATAATATTTTTAAATTCTATGTTTATTCAAAAAATCTAATTTTTTTGATTATGTTAATCATTTTATAAATGTCTTTATTATTAAATAAAATAAATATTTAGTCTTGTTTAATAAAATATTTACATAAATATAACTTTTTGCTATAATTTGAAAATAGGCAATATTTATAATGAAAGCGGAGAAAATTTCGGCAATATTAAAATTTATCTCAATAGTATTCTTTGCGCTATTTATTTTATTAATGATATTTTCAATAGTTAGTTATACTAATAAGAAAATTTTTATAACTTTATTAACATTATTTTTACTTTTTATAATTCCGTTTTTTATTTTTTATAAATATAGCGTTAAAATTTATTCTAAAAATTCTTATAAAAAAATAAAAGAAAATAAAGAAAAATTAAATCATATATCTTTAAATTATTCTATATTAAAAGATTATCAAAAAGCGATTTTAGAATTAAAAGAAAAAAATACTTATATACTTGGCGGATTCGATGTAATTTATTCTTTAAATAAAAATTATAAAAAAGACATGAAAAGAGCGAGAAAAATTCAAGAGGCAATGATAAATAAAAAGATTTTGAAAAATAAATTTATCTCTTCGGCATGCTTTTACGAACCTTTTGAAATTATAGGCGGAGATTTTTTTGATTATGTTTATATTAATGAAAATAGAATTTTATTTATTATGTCGGATGTAAGCGGGCATGGAGTTGAGGCTGCAATAGTCACTTCTATGCTTAAAACCACTTTCAGAAATTTATCTAATTCTTTTAATTCAGTCAGTTCTTTATTATTTGAAATTAATAATTATTTAGTCGACACTTTGCCAGCGGATTTTTATTTGACAATGATAATTGCCGATATAGATTTTGAGAGTAAAAAAATTAATTATTCAAACGCTTCTCATACTCCTTTACTTTTAATAAAAGATAAAGAGATTATAGAATATTCTAAAGGCGGAACTATAGTAGGACTTTTCAAAAATGCATTTTACGAAGAGGATGTTATAGAATTAAATAACGGCGATATATTTTTATTTTTCACTGACGGAATAATTGAAGCTTCGCAATCAAAAAACAAATACGATATTTACGGAATTAATAAACTTAAAAAAATTATTTCGGCAAATAAAAATCTCGATGCTGACGCTTTAATGACAATTATAAAAAACGATTTTTACGAATATCTTTCCTACAGAAGCCCAGACGATGATTGCTCTATGTTTTTATTTAAAGTTAAATGATAAGACGCCCTTTTTGAGAGCGCCTTAAACAGTTTAATTAAATGAAGGTTATAAAATATATTGTATAATTTTAATATACAAAATAGTTTGCAAATTTAATATTTTCTTTATTATTGTTAGCTTATTCTAACATAATGTTTGATTTAAATCAATAGTTTATCGTAATTTTTTTAAAATTTTTTTAGAAAAAAAGATTAAAAATTATTATAAAATAATGCCATATAATATGAAAATTTAATAAATTTTAATATTTTTTATGGATTTTTTAATAAAACACTTGACTTTTACAAAAAAATGTATTATAATTTAAATATTATGAGAAATAGAAATTACACTTGTAACAAGCCAAGCCAAGCCAAGCCAAGCCAAGCCAAGCTTTAAATTTTTTTCAAAATTATGTTTATTCATTAAAGTTAAATTATTATATAGATACGATTATAAACAAGTATCACTGTATGATACTAGTGGTATGTTATAATATATATAAATTAAAAAATGCCATGGACAGGCGAAGGAGTAAAATATGTCTGAAAAATTTTATTGTAAATACTGCGGAAGTTCATCTTCGAGTATAAGAGGTTTAACCTCGTCTTCGTGTTCTAAAAACACGGAAGGAAAATACCATGTTCCTTACGAAGGAGGCGAAAAATCTAAATATGAGTGTAAATACTGTGGAAGTTCATCTTCAAGTATAAGAGGTTTGACCTCATCCTCATGTTCTAAAAACCCAAGCGGTAAATATCATGTTCCGCTTTAATAGGTTTTGAGTTCGGAGTAGGTAGAAATTTTTATTTTTACCTACTCATATATTAAAAATGAAGTAAATTAGTTGAGTAATAGTAGATTATGTTTTTATTAATATAATCTACTATTGAAAATAAAAAATTAAAAATGCCGAAGACAAGGCAAAGGAGAAATAACATGTCAAATTATTATTTACATAGGATATCTTATCATAAAAGTATATCTTCACCATTATTAGAAAAAGAAAATTATTTATCTATAGGAGGATTTGCAAATCTTTACGGCGATAAGCTATACGATATAGTCGCTAAAAAAGATAAAAAAGATTTCAATAAACTTTTGGAAGAAAAATCTAAATTTAAAAGCGTTCCTCAGCTTTGGAGATTTTTAAACTTCAAAAAAGACGATTTAATAATAGTTCCTAATCCTTATGGTAAAAAATTTTCCATATATAAAATTATTGGAGATAAATTTTTAGGAAACGAAGATAAAGAATTATCCGAAGCATTAACTAAATTAGGATTAAATAATCTTAAAGACGAAAAATATATATTAGGTTATTTTTGGAAAGTAGAACCCGTAGCCGTAAACATAAGCAAAAGTAAATATTCAGACGCTTTACTTACGAGAAGAATGCATTTCAGAGGAACTAATATAAGTTGTAACGATATAAAAGATAGTATAGATAATGCAATAAAAAAGAAACCTATAGATTTATTTTCCGATATAGTCGATAGTTGTGGTAAGGATATTTTAAAATTAATTAAAGAAAAATTAAATCCCGATAAATTTGAAAAGTTAATTGGATTATATTTTAAGCAATGCGGAGCAAACGATGTATATAAACCAAGCAAAACGGATAATGACGAAGGCGATTGCGATGTGGAAGCCGTATTCGAGCCTATAAAAACTATTATACATGTTCAAGCTAAATTTTACGATAAAGTTGCAGGTAAATGGGCTATAGAACAGATTAACGATTTTATAGAATTTATTAATAACAAACCCGAAGACGATGGATATATTTATATCGGTTGGGTAATATCTACATGTGATGATTTTTCCGATAAAGCTAAGGAATTAGCCACTCAAAATAATAGGCTATTAATAAACGGCGAAACTTTTGCAGAAATGCTTATTCGCTCGGGAATACATACGATAGATAAAAATTTATAAAATTTATAGAGCATAAAGAATAGTCTCAATTTTTATGGCTATTCTTTATATATGTTTAATAAGCTATATGGAATTAATAAATTATTATATGAAAATTATATTAAAAACAAGTATCACTGTATGATACTAGTTATATGTTATAATATATATAAATAATTTAATTAAACAAAGGAGAAATAAAATGCAAAATAAAATTATTATTACTAACGAAAACGAAAAAGAATATTGGATAGAGTATAAAAAAACTTTATCCCCGCAAATAAAAGAGGCTTTAATTAAAAAATATGCTCCATTAGTAAAAAATGAAGCTAATAAAATTAAAGCGAATACAAAAATCGTAAACATAATAGACTTTGTGGATTTTGAAAGTTTTGGATTTTTAGGGCTTTCGGACGCCGTAGACGGATACGACCCGAACCAAGAAGTAACATTTAAAACCTATGCCAGCGTGAAAATACAAGAAGCTATATATGACGAATTAAGAAAAATCGATGTGTTGCCAAAGCATATTCGTAAAGAGATAAGAGAAATAGCAATAATAAGAAAAATACTCGAGATTAAATTAAAAGAAAAAGCTAAACCTAAAGAGAAATAGCGGAAATACTCGGAATAACGGTAGAAGAATATAATGAAACTATGAAATATACTTTTCCTCATTATGTAAATATAATCTCTTTAGACGAAGCTTGTTGGCATATAAAAGTTGAAGCTTTGCTTCAAAATAAAGAAACTAAAGAAGAATTTATGGACGCTTTGAAAAAATTACCACAAAGAGAGTATGAAGTATTAGAATTATATTATTATGAATGGCTTACTTTAAAAGAAATAAGCAATATATTTAGAATATCGGAAATTAGAACATATGAAATTTATAGAAAAGCTATGCAGGATTTAAAAGATATATTTATAAAAAAAGAAATTTTTAAATAACAAAAAATTATTAAAAAAGGAGAAAAAAAATGAAAAATAATTTAACCGAAAAAGACATTGAAGTTTTAAACAAATGGGCGGAAGCATATGATATTGACGAATTAAAAATTAAGGATAAGGAAAAAATTTTTAATCTTGAAGAGCTTCATATAACTAGCCATAACTTAACAAAATTACCCAAAGAAATAGGAAATTTGACTAATCTTAAAAGCCTTGATATTGAATGCGTAAGTTTAAGAAAATTGCCAAAAGAGGTAGGAAATTTAATTAATCTTAAAGAACTTTCTATAAATAGAGATGATTTAACGGAATTACCCAAAGAAATAGGAAATTTAATTAATCTTAAAAAACTTTATATTGATTGCAAAAGTTTAAGAAAATTGCCAGAAGATATAAAAAATTTGATTAATCTTAAAAGGCTTAAAATAAGTTGTTATGATTTAGAATTAACAAGGAAAATAGGAAATATAATTAACCTTGAAACGCTTTATATTTGGTCAGATGTAGATGGTTTAATAGAATTGCCCAAAGAGATAGGAAATCTAACTAATCTTAAAATGCTTGATATTAAATGCAATAATTTAAAGGAATTGCCTAAAGAAATATATAATCTGATTAATCTTAAAGCCCTTTATATTATGAGCGATAATTTAGAAAGTTTTCCAGATGGGATTGAAAGGTTAACTAATTTAGAAATACTTGCTATATTTGGTAAGCCTTGCAATTTAAAAATTTTACCAATAGAAGAAATAAAAAAATTAAATAACATTAAAGAGCTTGAAATACGATTAAAAGAATAATTTATAAAATAATAATAAATATTAAATCAATTTGAAAAGGAGAAATAAAATGGAAAATAAAATTATTATTACTAACGAAAACGAAAAAGACTATTGGATAGAGTATAAAAAAACTTTATCTCCGCAAATAAAAGAGGCTCTTGTCGTTAAATATAACAATTTAGTAGAATATGCCTCAAGTAGAATATATATCAAAAATAAGCATAGAATAAATATAAAACTTAAAGATTTGATAAAATTCGGTTCTTTTGGACTTTTAAACGCTATAGACGAATACGAACCAGATATAGATATAAAGTTTAAAAATTACGCTCTTATAGGAATAATGGCTTATATATACGAGGAGATGTGGAAAATAAAAACTTCGCCTACGAAAGATATACAAAATTTAATAAATATAATACTTAACGAAAATAAAGAGGAGAGATAAAAATGTTTGGAGCTATAATTGGAGATATTGTCGGTTCTATATACGAATTCGATAATATTAAAACAAAAGATTTTAATCTATTTACAAACGAAATGTTTTTTACGGACGACACGGTTATGACTATTGCGATTGCAGAAGCTATTATTGAAGGAGGCAAACCTCGATATTTTGCAGAATATATGAAGTTGTATGGATATCTTTATTTGGATATAGGTTATGGAACTTCTTTTGCTAAATGGATTACTTCTAAAGAAAGCAAACCTTATAATAGTTGGGGAAACGGTTCTGCAATGAGAGTCTCGCCTTGCGGTTGGGTTTCAAAATTAAGCGAACCTTTTGAAGAAGGATTAAAATTAACGGAAGATTTGGCTAAAAAATCCGCCGAAGTTACGCATAATCATCCCGAAGGAATAAAAGGAGCGCAGGCTACGGCTGCGGCAATATTTTTTATGCGTCATGGAAAATCAAAAAACGCTATTGAAGAATATAAAAATAAACTTAAAGATTATATACAAAATAAATATAAATACGATTTAAATTTTACTTTAAATGAAATTCGTCCTTCTTATGCTTTTAATGAAAGTTGTCAAAAAACCGTTCCTCAAGCCATAGTTTCATTTTTGGAAAGCAAAAATTTTGAAGACGCGATAAGAAATGCAATTTCAATCGGAGGCGATAGCGATACTCTAGCTGCAATTACGGGAAGCATTGCAGAAGCCGCCTACGGAATTCCTGAAGATATAAAAAATAAAGCTATAAGTTATTTAGATAATGAAATTAAAGAAGTATATAATAGTTGGATTAATTTTCTTGATTCAAAAAACTAATTTTTAAAAGGAGAAATAAAATGGAAAATAATTTAACCGACAAGGACATCATAATTTTAAATAAAATGTATGTTATTTTAAATAAAAAATATAGTTTATTATGAGAATTATAATAATAAAAATAATATCGATAAAATAATTATTTGCAAATGCATGTATTAGCTAAAATTATACTTGTATATTTTTGTATTGAATATATAATATAAATTATGCCATATAAAGATAAACTAGTATCGGATATTAATAGTCTTATTAAAGATTTCAAAGAATTGAATACTTATAAAAAATCTGAAGAACATATTCAATCATTATTTACATTAAAATTATTAGAGCTTCTCGGATGGAACTCTAAAACTATTATAGTTAACACAGGGCAAGAAATAAAAACTGGCAAAAGACCAGATATTATACTTAATAAAGACGGCAATACTTTGCTTGTTATAGAGTCAAAAGATGCATCAAGATACGATATGCTTGACGGCTTTTATAAAAAAGATAAATCAAAAATTAGTTTTGTTGAACAGTTATGTAATTATTGCGATGCGGAAGGAATATATTGGGGAATATTAACTAATTTTGTTGAATGGAGATTATATTCTGTATTTCAAAAAAGATTATATAAAAATGAAAAATATGCTTTTTCGTCTCTTTTGTGGAATAATGCAGATAAATCGTCATATATAGATTTATTGTCAGATAAAGGAATTAATTTAAAATCAAGTAAAATAATAGAGAGTAGAGGACGCTTTGATACCGACCCTATATATTACCCAGAACAAATAGAAATAAAAGATAAATTCTTTTCAAATCTTAAAAAGTGGAGATTAAGCATTAGAAATACAATTAGAAAAAATCTTCCTAAATATAACGATTCAAAAATTGATTTAATAACTCAAAAAATATTGGATAGATTAATATTTGTAGGTTATTGCTCCGATAATAAAGTTATTTCTCAAAATAAACTACATGCTATTTTGCATTCAAAAATTGATTTATATAAAGAATTACAGAAAATTTTTTATCAAATGGATGATAAATTTGATTCGGATTTATTTTCTAAAAGCGAAGAAGATGAATATAATAAAATATTAATTTCAGATAATATTTTACGCCCAATAATAGAGGATTTATCTAATATTGATTTTAGCAAGTTATCAATTCATATTATGGGAGAAGTATATGAAAACTACCTTGAAGAAATATTAAAACAAAATAATAAAATATTGAAAAATAAGAAAAAACTTCAAGGCATTTATTATACTACGGAATATGTAATTAAATATATAATAAAAAATACTTTGACTCCAATTTTATCAAAATGTAAAACCGCCGCCGAATTAGATAATATTAAAGTTTTAGATTCATCATGCGGTTCGGGTTCGTTTTTAATCTTGGCTTTTGACGAATTTATTGAACAATATAAGAAGATAGAAAATCAACCTCTTTTTGAATTTGAGAGAAGAAAATTAATATTACAAAATAATTTATATGGAGTCGATATCGATGAGAAAGCTGTAGAAATTACTAAACTGAATTTACTTGTTAAATGTTTAGAAAATGGTGCAAGTTTAGATTTATCAGGTAAAAAGATTTTGCCGAATATTAAATTAAATATAAGGAGCGGTAATTCTTTAGTTTCAAGTAATTTATCTACGGACAGCTTCGATTTATTTTCTAATCAACATATAGATGTTATAAATAAACTATTAGAATTACATAGATTATTTAAATATTCAAACGATGATAATAAACATTCTATATATAATGATATTGAAATTGAAGAGTTTAAATTAAATTCGATACTTAATAAAGATTTAGAATATAAATATAATTTGTCTTATATTAAACCGTTTAATTATCATATTGCATTTCCTGAAGTTTTTAAGGACGGAGGATTTGATTGTGTAATTGGCAATCCGCCGTGGGGAGCAAATATTGATAGCATTTTAGATTATCTTAACGAATATTACCCTAATTCAACTGTTGGATTTAAGGATACTTATAAGTGCTTTTTTGATAAATCGATTCAACTGTTAAAACCAAAAGGAAAACTCGGATATATAACTCCTAATTCTTTTTATTTTAACCCTTTATTTAGAGATTTACGGAAATTATTAAATAGCTATTATATTGATTCGATGATTAATTTAGGCGAAAGAGTTTTTGAAAATGTAGAAGCTCCAAGTGCGATTACGATTATAACTAAATCAAATATACAAAATAAAAAAATCAATACTATGGATTTATCTTTTTCAAAGTCTAATAAAGAAAAAGAAAATCTAATTAATAATGGAAAATACTCTATAATTAATCAAAATATTTTTAATAAGACTCAAAATAATATATTTACATTTAATTTAAGAGATTTAAAATCAAATGAAGTGTATTTTGAACAATTTGCAAACATAAAAGATGCTGGAATACAATACCACCGTTTTGGTATCGGAATGAAGAATAGAGGCGGAAACGATTTACATGATAGATTATTTTCAAAAAATAAAAATGAATTTAAAAATTCTGTAGCTTGTTATTATGGAAAACTAATTAATAGATACTTTATTAACGATTTTACGGATAAATATTTTAATATGGATTATAAATCTGTGTTAAAATCAAATGAGCAGGTTTCTTTCACTAAAGAATATCAAGGCAAAAGAAATAAGATAGTATGGAGACAAACTTCCGACAATATTAAAGCGGCTATTGATAAAAAAGGAATATGGTTTAGAAATACAATTCAATGTTGCGAAATCAAAAAAGAGTATTCTAATTATAAACTTGAATATCTATTGGCAATACTTAATTCAAAGTATTTAAATTATATTTACAACAATAATATAAAGGAATCGAATCGAGTATTTCCGCAGATTAAAATATCAAATCTTGAAAAATTGCCCATAAGAATTATTGATTTTAATAATAAATTGGATATAGATATTTATAATAAAATTATTTCTATAGTAGAGGAACTGTCAAAATTTGAATTTAATAGTATTGCTTATAAATCTTATATATCTATTTTAGACGACTTAATTTTTGATTTATATTCTGTAAATAAAATTGAAAGAGATAAAATTAATTTATCTTATAAAAATTAATTTACTATAAATTCATAAAACCTTAATCAATAATTAGGCACTTTAGAAGTTATATACATAATTGTGTAGGAGGTCTACCTTTTTTAAAACTTAAGAATTCATATCTAAATTATAAAAAATTTCAAAAATATCATATAATCTTATTGACTTTATATAAAATATATGTTATTTTTATAATATATAAAATATAAAATTAATGAGGTGAAAAGATGAATGCATCAATTATGATTATTATCACCTCTGTTGTAGTCGGTATTGTTTTAGGATATTTAATCCGCTTTGTAATGGCGAAGATGGACGCTAACTCTGCGGAATTAAGAAAACATAAAATAATTCAAGAGGCAAAAGAAAAAGCCGAGAGCGAAAGAAAACATGCGATATCTTCGGCTAATTCTGAAATACAGAAAGAGAGGCATAAATTAGAAAATGAAAACAGAGATAGAAGAGCTGAGATTCAAAAATTAGAAAACAGAGTGCTACAACGAGAGGCAAATATAGACAAAAAATCTCAATATTTGGAAGATAAAGAACAAAATATTGAGAATAAAATGAAACAAATAAAAGAAAAAGAGGAAAAATTAGAAAGAATAATAGAAGAAGAGAGAAAAGAGTTAGAAAAAATATCGGGCTTTTCTGCAGAAGAAGCTAAAAACGCTTTAATTAAAGGCATAGAAGAAGATGCAAAAAAATCTGCGGCAAAAATAGTCGATAATATAGAAAAAAACGCTATAGAAACGGGAGAAAGAAAAGCGAGAGAGATTATCGTTCAAACTATTCAAAGAATTTCAAGCGATGTAACTCAAGAGACTTCCGTTACTTCAGTTTCTTTGCCAAGCGAAGAGATGAAAGGAAGAATAATCGGAAGAGAGGGAAGAAATATAAGAATGCTTGAAACTCTAACAGGAGTTGATATTATTATAGACGATACTCCCGAAGCGGTTGTAATTTCATGCTTTGACCCTGTGCGAAAACATATAGCTAAAGTTTCGTTAGAAAAACTTATTTTAGACGGAAGAATACATCCTGCAAGAATAGAAGAAGTCGTTGAAAAGACGCGAAAAGAAGTTGAAGATTCTATTATAAGCGCGGGAGAGAATGCAATTGCAGATTTAAATCTTACGGCTATGCATCATGAGTTAGTTAGACATATGGGAAGATTGCAATATAGAACGAGCTATGGACAGAATATGCTTCTTCATAGCAAAGAGGTTGCAAATATTGCGGCTATGATAGCGGCTGAAATTGGAGCGGATGTAGAAATGGCAAAGAGAGGCGCTTTTTTGCATGATATTGGAAAGGCAATAGAAGTTGAAGGCGAAGGCTCTCATGCAATGTCTGGAGCGGATTTGGCTAAAAGATGCGGAGAGAAAGAAGAGATAGTCAACTCTATAAGAGCGCATCATAACGATGTTGGAACTCAAACGGTTGAAGCGGTTATAGTTAAGGCTGCGGATGCGATAAGCGCCGCAAGACCTGGAGCGAGAATGGAATCTTTTGAAAATTATATTAAAAGATTAGATAATTTGGAAAAGATAGCGGACAGCATAGACGGAGTTGAAAAATCTTTTGCGATTCAGGCGGGCAGAGAGTTAAGAGTTATGGCTAAAAGCGATATAGTTGATGACGCTCAAGCAAAACAGATAGCGAGAGATATAGCGAAAAGAATTGAAGACGAATTAAAATATCCAGGTATAATAAGGGTTACTGTTATAAGAGAGACGAGAGCGGTTGAAGTAGCTAGGTAATCTTTTATTATTATAAAATTTATAGAATAAAGGTTTTAAATATGTCTGTAAAAAATATATTATGTCTTGGAGATATTATAGGAATTACGGGACGATATGCCATTAGAAGGCATTTGGAAGAGATAAAATTAGAACATGATATAGATTTTGTAATAGCTAACGGAGAGAACGCCGCCAACGGTATAGGAATTACTAGAGATACGGCGGCGGAATTATTTAATTCGGGCGTAAATGTTTTAACTTCGGGAAATCATATTTGGAATAATAGAGATGTTTTCGCTTTAATAGGATTTGAAAATAGATTATTGCGTCCTTATAATTATCCTAACGAATCGCCTGGATTAGGTTATTATATTTACGATATTTTTGATTGCAAAATCGGAGTAATAAATCTTATGGGCAGAACTTTTATGGACGCTTTAGACTGCCCTTTTAAAAAATCTAATATCGCTATTAAACATATTAAAGAAAAAACGAATATTATATTTATAGATTTTCATGCGGAAGCGACAGCCGAAAAAATAGCTTTTTCTTATTATTTGGAAGGACAGGTTAGCTGCATATTTGGAACTCATACTCATGTTCAAACCGCCGATGAAAAAATATTATCTTCTTTCACCGCTTATATTTCCGATTTGGGAATGTGCGGAAGCTATGATTCGGTTATAGGAATGAAAAAAGAAGCCGCAGTTTCAAGATTCGTTTCTAAAATTCCGCATAGATTTGAGGTTGAAACTACTTCGCCTATGATTAACGGAATTATAGTGCAAGTCGATATAGATTCTGGAAGAGCGTTATCGATAAAGAGAATAAATACCGTTTATTATAATGACGAAGTCGAAAGAATTCAAAAATAATCATTTTTTAGAAGAATTTCTAACTATTTAACTGTTAAATAAAAGATTTTTGAGCTAAATTTAAATTATAGAATAAAAAATATAAATGAACATCGAGAAATATGTATTAAATGTATGATTATTGGGAATAAATTAGTAAAAAATTTAAAAAAAATTAAAAAAATTGAAAATTTAGGTTAAAAAACTATTGCTATTTTTTTTAAATATGGTATTATTCAAGAACCTCAATTAAAAATAAAAAATATTGAGGCGATAAGTTCTTTGACAGATATATAAGAGCGTAGATTTTTTAGAAAGTATTTTTCCAATAAAACGGAAATCGGCATTTAAAAAATCTTCACTAAATAATTAAAATACACAATTAGATTGTGTGTCTTAGAGTAGAAACAATAAGCGGAAAGTTACTAAAGAATAAGAAGAAACAGCTTTTTAGTTAAAGTCTCATTCAAGAGCATATTTGATTTTTAGAATTTTTAATTTATCTTTAAGAAGAAGGAAAGGATAATATGGTCAAGTAAATAAGGGCTTAAGGTGGATGCCTAGGCACTGGAAGGCGATGAAGGTCGTGACAAGCTGCGATAAGCTACGGGGAGAAGCAAATATTCTATAATCCGTAGATAACCGAATGGGAAAACCCGTAAAAGCAATCCTTTTACATCATGCATTGAATACATAGATGTATGAAGCGACACCCAGGGAACTGAAACATCTAAGTACCTGGAGGAAAAGTAATCAAAATTGAGATTCCCTCAGTAGTGGCGAGCGAAAGGGGAAGAGTCTAAACCGTTATAATGCCAAGTTGCAAGATTTTGTTATAGCGGTGTTGTAGGGCGATATGTGAAATACTTGCATATTTCGACTTTAATCTATATGATAGTAGAACTGTTTTGGAAAAGCAGACCATAGTGGGTGATAGTCTCGTATATGAAATCATATAGTTAAGGTTATGTCGTTCCTGAGTAGGGCGGGGCACGAGAAACCCTGTTTGAATCTGGGTAGACCACTATCCAAGACAAAATACTAGCCAGTGACCGATAGTGTAGAGTACCGTGAGGGAAAGGTGAAAAGTCTCCCGTTGAGGGCTATTAAATAGAACCTGAAACCTTAAGCTTACAAGTAGTCAGAGGGTATCCTATTAGCAATAATAGCGACCTAATGGCGTGCCTTTTGTAGAATGAGCCTGCGACTTATAGTATGTAGCAAGATTAAGAGGTAATAGCCTTGTAGTCGTAGTGAAAGCGAGCCTTAATAGGGCGAAATTAGTTGCATGCTATACGACCCGAAGCCAAGTGATCTACCTATGAGCAGCGCGAAACTCGAGTAACATCGAGCGGAGGTGCGAACCAGTGGTCGTGAAAAGACTTTGGATGACTTGTGGGTAGGAGTGAAAGGCTAATCAAACTTGGAGATAGCTGGTTCTCTCCGAAATGTCTTTAGGGGCAGCGTTATGCGTTTACTTGCGGGGGTAGAGCACTAAATGGACTAGGGCTCCTAACCGAGTACCAAACCCAACTAAACTCCGAATACCGTAAGTTAAGAGCATGGCAGTTAGACAGCGGCGGATAAGCGTCATTGTCAAAAGGGAAACAGCCCAGATCCTCAGCTAAGGTCCCAAAATCTATGTTAAGTGGGAAAGGATGTGAGAATACTTAAACAGCCAGGAGGTTGGCTTAGAAGCAGCCATTCCTTTAAAGAGTGCGTAACAGCTCACTGGTCGAGTGTTTTTGCGCCGAAAATGTAACGGGGCTCAAACATAGTACCGAAGCTAGGGAATTATAGAGTTGATCTATAATTGGTAGGAGAGCGTTCTTTAAGCCGTTGAAGGTATGTCGTAAGATATACTGGAGGTATAAGAAGCGAGGATGCAGGCATAAGTAACGAGAAAACGGGTGAAAAACCCGTTCGCCGCAAACCCAAGGTTTCCTAGGTAAAGCTAATCTGCCTAGGGTTAGTCGACCCCTAAGATAAGGCTGAAAAGCGTAGTCGATGGGAAACAGGTAAATATTCCTGTACTATAGTATGTTTCGATGGAATGACACAGATTGTTTGCGTGCGCGAGGTTTTGGTTGTCCTCGTCGAACCGTTTAGACTTGTGGCGAGTCAAATGCTTGTCGCTTTAAGGTTGAGACGGGATAGTGACTGGGCTTTCGGGTTCAGGAAGTTGCGTGAACTAGGCTGTCGAGAAATAATTTCTAAGGTTAGGCATATTATAATCGTACCGTAAACCGACACAGGTGGGTGAGATGAATATTCTAAGGCGCTCGAGATAATCTTCCCTAAGGAACTCTGCAAATTAGTCTTGTAACTTCGGAAAAAGAGACGCCTGAATCTCGATAGCAATATTGGGAGGAGGGTCGCAGTGAAAAGGCCTGGCCGACTGTTTAACAAAAACACAGATCTCTGCAAACATGCAAATGGATGTATAGGGATTGACACCTGCCCAGTGCTGGAAGGTTAAGAGGAGAGGTTAGCGCAAGCGAAGCTTTGAATTTAAGCCCCAGTAAACGGCGGCCGTAACTATAACGGTCCTAAGGTAGCGAAATTC
>ERZ857984.1491-NODE-1491-length-18567-cov-20.771770_pt1 | contig 18567 bp, 15 predicted proteins | sample MGYA00519914_ERZ857984 | MGnify/ENA primary metagenome ERZ857984 (study PRJEB31778, sample SAMEA3449417) | human gut metagenome | biome: human gut; feature: human-associated habitat; material: faeces | place: United Kingdom | collected 2010/2012 ... | reverse complement strand
GGTTCTGGGCGGCGTCGTGGGTTCCTCCCGCGCCTGCGTGGACGCCGGCTGGATCAGCGCTGACCACCAGGTCGGCCAGACCGGCAAGACCGTGCATCCCAAGGTCTACATCGCACTGGGCATCTCCGGCGCCATCCAGCATAAGGCCGGTATGCAGGATTCCGAGTGCATCATCGCCGTGAACAAGAACGAGTCCGCTCCCATCTTCGAGGTGGCGGACTACGGCATCGTGGGCGACCTGTTCAAGGTCGTTCCCGAGCTGATCGAGTCCATCAAGGCTCAGAAGGCTGCCAAGTAAACTTGTTTTACGTCAAATAAAAGAGAGGCTGTCCCGCCCGGGACAGCCTCTTTTTACACGTGGGAAGCACTTGTACAGACTCCGGAATGCCCAAGTAAAAATGTGTGAATACGTTGTTAATTCCATGTAAATGTCGTGCAATTTACAGAAAACTGGCTTCTGCTTGTGACATTTTTGTGAAACTGTATAAGGCGCTGGGGTTGACTTTCCCGAGTGGGGAGGCTACAATACCATACGGTTCAAAGATCATTTCTGAAGAAAGGGGAGGAGCTATCATGGAGAAAATTTTGGCGGTTGCCATTTTTGTTGTGATGTTTGCCCTCATCATCTGGGACCGGTTTCCTCGTCAGTGGGTAACGCTGGGCAGCGGAGCTCTGGTGCTGGTACTGGTGTTCGGCCTGTGCATGCATGACGGAGGGGCCATCTGGGAGACGCTGAACCTCAGCTGCTTTATCCAGAAGGGCTTCTGGGTGGGCTCGTCCGAGTCCAATACCGGTATCAACTGGTCCACCATTGTGTTCATTGCCGGTATGATGGTGATGGTGGAGGGCATGGGCCATGCGGGAATTTTCCAGTGGCTGTGCCTAAAAATCGCGAAGCTGGTGCATTACCGGACGGTGCCGCTGCTGATCTGCTTTATGGTGATGTCGGCGCTTCTGGCCATGTTCATCGACAGCATCACTGTGATCCTGTTCCTGGCCGCCGTGACGGCGGAGCTGGCCAAGACGCTGTATTTTGACCCGGTGCCTATGATCCTGGCGGAGATTTTCTGCGCCAACCTGGGCGGCTCGGCTACTATGTGCGGCGACCCCCCCAACATCATCATCGGCACCTCCCTGGGGCTGAGCTTCTTCGACTTCCTGGGCAACACCGGCGTTATCGCGGCGGTGTGTCTGGTGTTCACGGTGGTGTACTTCTTCCTGTGCTTCCGGAAGCCCCTGGCCCAGAGCGAGAAGAATCGCCCGGCAGACGTGGTGTACCCCGACGCAGCGTCGGCGGTGACCAACCGGGCGGGGTTCTATGGCTGCGGATCGTCCTTCTTAGTGGTGGTGGTCCTGCTGATCACCCACGCCCAGACGGAGCTGACGGTGGCCGCCATCGGGTGCATCGCCGCGGCTCTGATGAGCCTGGTGACGCTGCTGACCAGCGGCCGGAAGGCGGCTGCGGGACTGTTTGCCCGGGTGGACTACAAGACCCTGCTGTTCTTCACGGGCCTGTTCGTGGTGGTGACCGGGCTGGAGCGCACCGGCTGCCTGGCCGTGCTGGCAGACTGCATTGCCAGGCTCAGCGGCGGCAAGGCCGTGGTGATGGTGGCCATCATCCTGTGGGTGTCCGCCGTGGCCAGCGCCTTTGTGGACAACATCCCCTTTGCCGCTACCATGGTGCCGGTGATTCAGGCCATGGCTCAGACCCAGGGCGTGGACCTGCATGTGCTGGCCTGGGCGCTGTCTATGGGCACGGACCTGGGCGGCAGCGCCACGCCCATCGGCGCCTCCGCCAATGTGGTGGGCACGTCCGTGGCCGCCAAGAACGGCCATCCCGTCACCTGGGGCAAGTATTGCCGCTACTGCGCGCCGGCCACCATCATGGTGATGGCGGTGTCCATGGTGTGCATTGTGGTGCGGTACATGTGAATCAAAAGGACCTCCGGCTGGGCCGGGGGTCCTTTATCGCGATCAAGGAAAATCACTGCAGCCACAGCGGCGGCGCTCATCATGGACATATCCGCAATAGCGGAAGGGGTTATATTTTCTCCGATACCATCCACATGGGAGCCGTCAACGGAAGCTCTGCGCGATATACTTTTCGTATGCCAAACACCTTCCCTATTTCCGAGTCACCATCTCAGCAGTCATCAGAGTCCTCACTGCACGAAGCCTCATCTCCTCGCCGCAGACGATCAAAATACATGCGTTCTTCAAGGGACAGCATGGAGAAAAATAATATGTGAGGCCAACGGTAGATTGCCATTTCCAGCTGAAGTGCTCCGCCAGCCACCGTCCGAATCGGTATGGTGCTGCAAACCATCAACATGAAAATTCCTCCTTCACACTCGTCGAACCCAGGGCACACATCTATTACTTTGAACTTTTCCCATGGGTAAAGGTGACGAAAAATACCGAGAAAAATGACTGTGATTCCCTTAGTAGACACGATGTATGTTCGGCTGAGCGCAATAATATGTGCAAAAAGCATTCCGTCCGTCACAGCAATTATGCCAATAGCTGTGACGGAGTCAATCGCTATGGGTATAGGAGGCTGAAAAACACGGAAAAAGCCGGTAAAGTATTTGTGGTTAATATATACGAACAGTGCTACCGCCATTAGCGAAGTTACGTGCATTCTGTAGTCCGAAATGTATAAAACATTTTTATCTGGCTCCTTCATACGGTCATCCTCCTCATTGGTCCCATATTTCGACCTTATACCATATACAACACCGCAGCGTTCGTTTTGCAACCACTTTTTTGCAATTTGGGAGGAATTGGAACATATCACAAAAACAGGGTAAGTTTTTGAGCATCATGCCCGAATAGTAAAACTGCGGTGTGCAATCGGATTTGTGCAGGACAGATCCCCGTCAGTCCATTGTTGTGACCATTTATTATCGCAGTTGTACGATGGATGCTTATCAAAACCTTATCAGCAGTGATAAGCGCTGGGATGAATGATACAATTCGGGAACGACTTTTATCGCAAGCCAAGATCGACTGCTAATCCATCAAAGTAATCAATATGTCCGTGACTTGCTCCGTATAAGGTTACATATCCGTCTTTTTCAGCGGTTATATCCTGGCCCATAAAAACGACTCGTTCCCCTTTTTTCAGATATTGTCTGTGTCCGTTTTTTACCCGGTTATTGTAATCCTCCACCGCGGATTGATAATAGCTCTCAAACAGCTGCTTTGCTTTTTCGATGCTGCCGAGATGTCCGTATATCATGCACTCTTCCAGAGCTATAAGACGAGACGACATGTTGTCCAATAGAGGATATTCCCTCCTGTGCTGCAGAATGGCCTCCCGGCTGCTTAAAACCTCAAAAGCCGGTAAAACATGCTGATCTATTTCGTCCATGATATTCTTTGTGATCCGGTCCGTTTTCCCGCGAAGGTCATACCAGGTTTCCTGTTTACCGCTTACTGTTCCCAGGCGGGAGCGAATGGTGCAGTCATAATCGTGATAGTATTTTTTCTTTTCCGCTTTTGGTTGAAAAACTCGATCGGAGCATTCCGGAATACGGATGCCTACATTCACACACAGCAGTCCGCCCATACCATGCGCAGGCATGCCGTTTTGAAAATAGATTACCTGCGAGATATCTCCAGAGACAAAGCGGTGAAGCGTTCTGCCATACTTTTTGAATCCATACGGCTTGACGTGCGCATATACAGCCGTCTCAATTTCGTCGACGATTTGAGTTGTATTGATTTCTGTTCCCTTTTGCAGAAAATCAAACATATCGGTGCCCTCCTCTTGCTCGCCAAGTAGAAACTCGCTCTAAACTTTTTTGTATAGAGCATTTGACTTTATTTGATATCTATTATCCCGGTCCTATGTGGTATCCGACTTTCTGCTATCAAAAAGCTATCAGGAGACGCTATCAATAGCTGATGTTTTTGATATGGAATGTGTATAGTATACTATAACCTGGAACTACAATCTAGGGTTTCCTTTTCGCGATTACCCCCAATGCTTAAGGCATTGAATAACAGAATGCTGGACACCAGCGCGATTTTCATTGACGGCACCCACATCAAGGCCAGTGCGAATAAGAAAAAGCTCCAGAAGGAACAAGTTGCGAAGGCGGCCAAGGTTTATTCTGGGCAGCTGCGCAGAGAAGTCAACGCGGAACGGGAAAAGCTCGGGAAAAAGCCCATTGAAGAGGATGAGTGGAAGTAACTGCCGGAAACATCCATGACAGTGTGGCGTGGGACAGGCTGAAGCTGCCCTGCGTACAAAGCAGGGCAGCTTGAATTATACAGATCAGACCCTGGGCCTGCGCCGCACGCACAGAAGGGGGCAGACTACCAGCAGAGCCAGGGGGATGAGATAGGCATACAAGGAGCAGGTAACAGGCGTCCACAGGCGGGCCAGGGACAGGATGCCTGCCGCCCGCACGCCCACCAGCTCCAGGGCCGCCGGGCCCACCAGTCCGGCGCAGCATACCACCACGGCAGCGTTCACCGTCCGGCACAGGCTCGACAGCAGGCACCCGGTCATGGCGGCAGCCAGCAGCACCAGCAGCCGTAGCAGCAGACATCCGGCCAGCCACTGGCCCACAGTGCAGTCTGCGGCCAGGTCTGCAAAATAGGTCACACTGCGCAGCGGGGCGGACAGGGCCGTCAGGCCGCCGTAATACGACGAGACCTGGTACACCTGCCGCAGGGTCAGGGTCAGCCATACCGCTGCCGCCAGCAGGGCAGACAGGGCCAGCTTGCAGCGGGGCGCCCGGCGGCGGCCCCGGGGCGTGGTCTGCAGCAGCGGCAGCATCCGCTGCTGCCGCTCTCCGGCGAAGGTGCCTGCCGTAAGCAGTGCCGCTGTCAGCAGTGCCGCCATGGCCGGAATGCGCTGGCTGCCGCCTACGTCGCCGCCGCACAGAGTGAACATGGGCGCAGGATTCAGCACCCACAGGCCGGTATCCTGCTTTTCCAGGGCCTCGGCCTCCACGGCGGACAGGGCCGCCAGCTGGGTGGAGCGGATCTCGGACTCCGGCCAGCCTTCCACCTCCGCTATGCGGGCCCGGATGGCCCGGAGGGTGTCCTCCGTGGCAGGGCCCTGGAACTCATTCTGGAAGGCGGCGGTATCTGTGTCATACAGGGACACGTCCGCCGTAGGAGCTGCGGCTGCCCGGAAGCACCAAAGGGCAAAGACCAGCAGCACCAGCAGTCCCTTATGATACCATAGGATTTTCTTGCACTCGAACCCCGTCAGGGTCAGCCGGCCGGAGGCCCGGGAAAACACGGGACGCAGCCGGGCCGCCAGACGCTGGAACACGTTGGCTCCCGCTATGGGCCGGTGATGTCCGGCATAGACCACGGCTCCTGCCGCAGCCAGCACCAAAAGCACCGGCAGAAGGGCGGTACACACCATGGCCCCGTTTACCGCCCGACCCAGCAGGTTGATATTCAGATAGTGCAGAAACGTCTTTTCCATGCCGACGAAGGAAAACACGTTGATGTACCGAAGGGCCACGATGGCATAGCTGTCCGGCACAAAGGCGAACAGACTGTATTCCACCGCCAGAAATGCGGCGGCGGCCACCATAGCCGTCTGCAAATGGTGGATCAGCTGAAGAATCAGCCACAGCAGCAGTCCCATCAGCCACATACCAAGAGTTTTTAGCAGGTAATACACCCAAAGCACCTGGCGGAGCGTCAGCGGGTACGGGAAATTCTGAAAAATTTCGCTGGACTGGGCGGCGACGGACAGGTCACCCAGCCCGCCGTACAGCAGACTGTCGGTGACAAGGCCCGTCAGCATCAGAAGGGCTGTGCCCAGGGCGGCAGAAAGGCCCAGGACCCCCACCCGGCGCAGGGCCAGCCATGTCCGGCCTCGGGGACTGCCAAACACCAGATATCGCAGACTGCTGCGGCGCTCCTCCGTCAGCCGCAGTACCGTTACCAGCATCCACAGCAGAATGCACACGGACATCACACTGTCCTGCAAGAAATTCTCCAGTCCGGCAGTCTCCGTCAGGGTCAGGGACACATCGGCGCTGCGGGGAAAGTCCCGGTCCGTTTTCTTCACGTTTTCCGCATGGAATTTTCCGGCGCTACTGTCCATGAAAATGGACAGGGTGGGCATATTGGCGGCGTTTTCGTGGATGGTATCCAGATATCCGGGATACGACGCCAGGTAGTCCAGCTGTTGCCGGAGGGTCTGCTGGGCCTGCTGCCGGGCGGTAAATTCCACCTGGGCCTGGTCACTGAGATCATATGCCATGGCCGCTGTCTCATAATCGTCGCCCAGCACCTGCCGGGCCTGGTCCCGGTATAGCTCCAGCAGGTCCGGGTCATCCGTGCTGCGCCAGAGCAGGGCCGTCATATAGCGGCGGCTCTCCGCCTCCATCTGGGACAGGGCGGCGGACGGGTCCGGGCTGGCTGCCAGCTGAGCTGCGGTCTGCCGATAGGCGGCGGCAAAGCCGGGGGCGTTGTGATGGTCCACCCGATGGAAAAACACCACCGCCGCCATCAGCACCAGCAGCCACAGCAGACTCCTGCGGGAGAAAACACGCCTGCACTCACGCATGGGGGTGCAGCCGCCGGATATAGGCGTCCTCCAGGTTGGCCGCGCCGCAGCCGCGGATAAATTCCTCCGCCGGGGCGTCTGCCAGCAGGACGCCGTGGTGCAGCAGTAAAATTTCACTGGCGATGGATTCCACGTCGCCGGTGATGTGGGTGGTGATAAGGACGATTTTGTCCCGGCCCAGCTGCCGGATATATTCCCGCAGGCGCACCCGCTCCTCCGGGTCCAGCCCGGCGGTGGGTTCATCCAGCAGCAGGACCTTGGGCGCGCCCAGCAGGGCCTGGGCCAGCATCACCCGCTGGCGCATACCGCCGGAAAAGCCGCCGACCCGGCGGTGGGCCGCGTCCCACAGATTCACCACCTGCAGCAGCTCCCGAAGCTGCTCCCGGGCGGCCCGGGGCCGCAGCCCCTTCAACTGGGCCATGTACAGCAGAAATTCCCAGGCGGTCATGTCGTCGTACATCCCCTGGCTTTGGGGCATGAAGCCCAGCACCTGCCGGAACGCCGGTCCCATGGACAGAATATCCGTCCCGTCGAAGGCGATGGTCCCCGTCTGGCGGGGCAGCAGGTCGCAGATCAGGTGGATGAGGGTGCTTTTCCCCGCACCGTTGGGGCCCAGCAGGGCTGTGATGCCGGGGGCAAAGGTGTGGGTAAAGCCTGTCAGGGCTTTCTTGTCCCCGTAGGAATGGGACAGGGCGTGAATGGTCAGTTCCATATTATCCGTGGCTCCTTGCCGTGGGGTCTACCAGCTGGATCAGCTCCGGGCGGTCCAGGTGATGGGGGTCGATGTAGTGGGTGATGGTCCCGCCGTCGGCGGAGAGGTAAATGGCATTGGCGGTGGTGTATTCCAGGAAGGGGAACCGCAGACCGATCTTCTCCAGTTCCAGCTTTCCCAGAAGATTGTAGTCCCTGTCGTATGCCAGCAGGACGCACTGATTGAAATCGGCAGAATCCCGCGTCCGCAGGAAAATATAATCCTTGGTATAAGACACGCTTGCATAATATACATCCATAGGAACCTTCACTGTCTCCGTGCCGGTGGCCTTGTCGTATTCACACAGGCCGACTCCGGCGTGGTGATAGTACAGCACGTTGTCAAAGTTTACTACAGCACTGTTCATCTCATTCCAATCCTCAAAAACAAGCTCAATGCGCCCGGTCTCTAAGTTGCCCTCTGCAAATGCACACTCCGATGTTCCCGCCTGAGGCATGGGGAAATAGATATATCCGTTGCTGATAGACACACCGTCTGCTGGCCAGACCGTGTAGAGCGGGATATCCTCCTGAAACAGCTGCGTGGTTTCCCCGGTTTCCAGCTGGATCTTGTAGACCGGCAGCGCATAATCCGGGTTCGATGTGCAGGGGAATGCCAGGAAGATGAGATAGCCGTTGTCGAAGAAGTAGCTGCCGCCGCCGTTGAAATTACCGCTGAGGTCCTTCTGCTCGGGCAGTTGGGTGATGACCCGGTGATTGGTGCCATCCATGTCCATCTGGATCAGCTCAAAGTGATCCTGAAGCGTGACACCGTAAAGATGGCCGTTGTAATATCCGAAGGCCACCTCTAAAAACGCGTTGCAGTCCTCGCCGCCATGTCCGCAGTTGGGCTTATTGCACAGGGGGTAGAAGCTCCGGCTGCCCGGCTCGGCGAAGCGGATGATTTGATCCTCGCCCAGGTAATACTGCCCCTGCTCCGTCTCCACAAAAAAGTCGCCCATGTCCTGATACCGGTATTCCCCCGGTTGGACCTCAAAGTCTGCGGCAGTGGGTGCGGCGGGTTTGGTGGCGCAGGCGGTGAGAGGGAGGGCCAGGGCGAGAAGCAGCGAGGGGAGAAGGCGTCGTTTCATAGGAAGAACTCCTTTCTACGGCGGGTGATATCGGATAAACCCATTATAGCAGATGGATTTATCCGGTGTCAACTGTGAGTTATCCGTGGCTCCTTGCCGTGGGGTCCACCAGCTGGATCAGCTCCAGGCGGTCCAGGTGGTGGGGGTCGATGTAGTGGGTGATGGTCCCGCCGTCGGCGGAGAAGTAAATGGCATTGGCGGTGGTGTATTCCAGGAAGGGAAAGTATAGCCCTATCCGTTCTTGCTCAACCTTCCCCAGAAGCTGGTAATCCCGGTCCAGGGCCCAAAGGGTGCGCTGCGTGAATTCCTTGGAGTCCGAGGTGCGCATGAAGATATAGTCCTTGGTGTAGCTTATCTCTGCGCAGTAGACATCCATGGGGAATTTTACGGACTCCTGATTGGTGGCTTTGTCGTATTCACAGAGTCCTACACCGGCGCGAAAATAGTGTAGCACTCCATCCAGATTCACGATCTGACTGCTCATCTCATCCCAGTCCTCAAATACCCGCTCGATGCGCCCGGTTTCCAGGTTGCCTTCTGCATAGGCGCGCTTTTCGGTGTTTGCCTGGGGCAGGGGAAAGTAGAGGTACCCGTTGCTGACAGACACATCCTCCGATGGCCACTCTGTGTGAAGCGGGATATCCTCCTGAAACAGCCGGGTGGTCGCTCCGGTTTCCAGCTGGATCTTGTAAACCGGCAGCGCATAGTCCGGGTCGGCCTGCGGCGGCATGGCCACGTAGATTAAGAAGCCGTTATCAAAGAAGTAACTGCCGCCTAAATGACTGGTCCCATTGGGCTCAAACTGCTTGGGCAGGTCAACAATCTCCCGGTGATTGGTGGCATCCATATCCATTTGAATCAGGGTGAACTCCTGATTATTATCCTGTACCCCGTACAAGTGACCGTTGTAGTACCCAAGAGCAATGTCCATGTATGCATTGCAATTGGTGTCCTCATGCTTGCATTCAGGCTTATTGCATAGGATGTGGAAATCATGACTGCCCGGCTCAGCAAAACGGATCAGGTAATCCCGCAGGGGATTCATACAGTAATTCCCTTTTTCAGTCTCTATGAAAAAGACGTCTATGTCCTGATACCGGTATGCTCCCGGCTGGACCTCAAAGTCTGCGGCGGTGGGGACGGCGGGTTTGGAGGCGCAGGCGGTGAGGGCGCAGCAGCACAGGAGCATGGCGGCTGCGAGGGTCGCGCTGAGAATTCGTTTGATTTTCATGTTTGACCTCCGGTCTTTTCACGGTGTGTTTGTGGGTACAGGCGGTGGGCCATGGCATCCCTTCTTATTATCCGTGGCTCCTTGCCGTGGGGTCCACCAGCTGGATCAGCTCCAGACGGTCCAGGTGGTGGGGGTCGATGTAGTGGGTGATGGTCCCGCCATCGGTGGAGAAGTAAATGGCATTGGCGGTGGTGTATTCCAGGAAGGGGAAGCGCAAACCGATCTTCTCCAGTTCCAGCTTTCCCAGAAGATTATAGTCCCTGTCGTATGCCAGCAGGACGCACTGATTGAAATCGGCAGAATCCAGCGTCCGAAGGAAAATATAATCCTTGGTGTAGGACACATCAGCGTAATATACATCCATGGGAACCTTCACCGTCTCCTTGCCGGCGGCCTTGTCGTATTCACACAGGCCGATTCCGGCGCGGTGATAGTACAGCACGTTGTCAAAGTTTACGATAAAACTGTTTTCCCGCTTCCAGTCCTCAAATACCCGCTCGATACGCCCGGTCTCCAGGTTCCCTTCCGCATACGGGCGCTTGCCCTCGGATGTCTGGGGCAGGGGGAAGTAGAGGTACCCATTGCTGATGGACACACCGTCTGCTGGCCAGTCCGTGTGGAGCGGGATATCCTCCTGAAACAGCTGCGTGGTTTCCCCGGTCTCCAACTGGATCTTGTAGACCGGCAGCGCATAATCCGGGTTCGATGTGCAGGGGAATGCCAGGAAGATGAGATAGCCGTTGTCGAAGAAGTAGCTGCCGCCGCCGTTGAAATTACCGCTGAGGTCCTTCTGCTCGGGCAGTTGGGTGATGACCCGGTGATTGGTGCCATCCATGTCCATCTGGATCAGCTCAAAGTGATCCTGAAGCGTGACACCGTAAAGATGGCCGTTGTAATATCCGAAGGCCACCTCTAAAAACGCGTTGCAGTCCTCGCCGCCATGTCCGCAGTTGGGCTTATTGCACAGGGGGTAGAAGCTCCGGCTGCCCGGCTCGGCGAAGCGGATGATTTGATCCTCGCCCAGGTAATACTGCCCCTGCTCCGTCTCCACAAAAAAGTCGCCCATGTCCTGATACCGGTATTCCCCCGGTTGGACCTCAAAGTCTGCGGCAGTGGGTGCGGCGGGTTTGGTGGCGCAGGCGGTGAGAGGGAGGGCCAGGGCGAGAAGCAGCGAGGGGAGAAGGCGTCGTTTCATAGGAAGAACTCCTTTCTACGGCGGGTGATATCGGATAAACCCATTATAGCAGATGGATTTATCCGGTGTCAACTGTGAGTTATCCGTGGCTCCTTGCCGTGGGGTCCACCAGCTGGATCAGCTCCAGGCGGTCCAGGTGGTGGGGGTCGATGTAGTGGGTGATGGTCCCGCCGTCGGCGGAGAAGTAAATGGCATTGGCGGTGGTGTATTCCAGGAAGGGAAAGTATAGCCCTATCCGTTCTTGCTCAACCTTCCCCAGAAGCTGGTAATCCCGGTCCAGGGCCCAAAGGGTGCGCTGCGTGAATTCCTTGGAGTCCGAGGTGCGCATGAAGATATAGTCCTTGGTGTAGCTTATCTCTGCGCAGTAGACATCCATGGGGAATTTTACGGACTCCTGATTGGTGGCTTTGTCGTATTCACAGAGTCCTACACCGGCGCGAAAATAGTGTAGCACTCCATCCAGATTCACGATCTGACTGCTCATCTCATCCCAGTCCTCAAATACCCGCTCGATGCGCCCGGTTTCCAGGTTGCCTTCTGCATAGGCGCGCTTTTCGGTGTTTGCCTGGGGCAGGGGAAAGTAGAGGTACCCGTTGCTGACAGACACATCCTCCGATGGCCACTCTGTGTGAAGCGGGATATCCTCCTGAAACAGCCGGGTGGTCGCTCCGGTTTCCAGCTGGATCTTGTAAACCGGCAGCGCATAGTCCGGGTCGGCCTGCGGCGGCATGGCCACGTAGATTAAGAAGCCGTTATCAAAGAAGTAACTGCCGCCTAAATGACTGGTCCCATTGGGCTCAAACTGCTTGGGCAGGTCAACAATCTCCCGGTGATTGGTGGCATCCATATCCATTTGAATCAGGGTGAACTCCTGATTATTATCCTGTACCCCGTACAAGTGACCGTTGTAGTACCCAAGAGCAATGTCCATGTATGCATTGCAATTGGTGTCCTCATGCTTGCATTCAGGCTTATTGCATAGGATGTGGAAATCATGACTGCCCGGCTCAGCAAAACGGATCAGGTAATCCCGCAGGGGATTCATACAGTAATTCCCTTTTTCAGTCTCTATGAAAAAGACGTCTATGTCCTGATACCGGTATGCTCCCGGCTGGACCTCAAAGTCTGCGGCGGTGGGGACGGCGGGTTTGGAGGCGCAGGCGGTGAGGGCGCAGCAGCACAGGAGCATGGCGGCTGCGAGGGTCGCGCTGAGAATTCGTTTGATTTTCATGTTTGACCTCCGGTCTTTTCACGGTGTGTTTGTGGGTACAGGCGGTGGGCCATGGCATCCCTTCTTATTATCCGTGGCTCCTTGCCGTGGGGTCCACCAGCTGGATCAGCTCCAGACGGTCCAGGTGATGGGGGTCGATGTAGGAAATCAGCTTGCCGCCTGAGGTGAAGTAGATGGCATTTGCAGTAACATACTGAAGTGACGGAAACTTGACTCCGTAGGGCTCCAGCTCCATCTGCCCCAACAGATGATAATTCCGGTCATATGCGTAGATGGTGCGGTGTGTATCCGCGTCATCGTCCGACGTGCGAACGATGATATAATCCTTGGTGTACTGCGGCAGGGCCAGGCTGCAATCTGTGGGGACCTTTACCGTCTCCGCGCCGGTGGCCTTGTCATATTCGCACAGGCCCACGCCAACGCGGTGGTAGTATAGTACATTGTCAAAGTTCACCATCGGACTGTTCGATTGGTTCCAATCTTCAAAAATATGCTCGATGCGCCCGGTTTCCAAATTGCCTTCCGCATAGGTGACACTGCCAGTCTCGCCGTTGAACATCGGGAAATACAGGTATCCGTTGCTGATAGACACCCCGACAGACGGCCAATCCGTATGCACCGGAATGTCCTCCTGAAATAGCCGGGTGATTTCCCCGGTCTCCAGCTGAATCTTATAAATGGCCATGGCATAATCGGGACCGCCCGAGGAGATGGGCATAGCCAGATAAATGAGATAGCCGTTGTCGAAGAAGTAGCTGCCGCCCAGCTGCTTACGCCCGTCCAGGGCGTTTTGCTCCGGGAGTCGGGCAATTTCCGTGTGGCCCGTCCCGTCCATATTCATACGTACCAGGACAAAGTCAGTGCCGTTGTCCTGCACCCCATACAGATGCTGATTGAAATAGCCCAGGGCAAATCCCGCGTATGCATTGCAATTGGCATCGCCATGTCCGCAGTCCGGCTTATTGCACAAGACATAAAAATCATGACTGCCCGGCTCAGCAAAGCGGACCAGGAAATCCAGCAGGGGCTCCAGGCGGTAATTTCCCTTTTCCGTCTCCACGAAAAATCCGTCTCTGTCCTGATACCGGTATTCCCCTGGCTGGACTTCAAAGTCTGCGGCGGTGGGGGCGGCGGGTTTGGAGGCGCAGGCGGTGAGGGCGAGGGCGAGAGCGAGAAGCAGCGAGGGGAGAAGTCGCCGTTTCATAAGAAGAACTCCTTTCTGCGGCGGGCGATATCGGATAAACCCATTATAGCAGATGGATTTATCCGGTGTCAACTATGAGTTATCCGTGGACTCTGGCGTTGCTGGTATCCGGCATCGGAAGGAGCTCCAAATTGGACAGATTGCTGGTGTCAATATAGTGGGTGATCTTTCCGTTGAGCCAGAAGTAGATGCTGTTTGCCGTGATGGCATACGGTTCGGGGAACCATGTACCGATTTTTTCCTGAGGGGCCTTTCCCAGCAGGTTATAGTCCCGGTCCAGCACCCAGAGCGTGCATTGCCCAAAGTCCGAGGAGTGGCTGCATTACCGCCGCACCGATCAGGAACAGGACATCCGGGAAGATCAGAGGCGCATGGAACAGGCAAAAAATGCCTTGCCACTCTCGATGTGGTCATGTCCCGGCTCTATGAGGACTACGCCCTCGGTGAAATCAGCAAGGAAAAGTACAAGAAGATGACTGCTGATTATGAAGCGGAGCAGGAACGGTTAAAGCTCGAAATTGAAGCAACGCTGGCAGAATCTACCCTTGAACGCAGAAAAACGGCGTGACCTTCACGGTCACACCGTTCTCTGCCCCAACCGCAGGACAAAATAGCTACTTGTCACTATTAAGCCATGGTATTACAGGCTTTTTTCGACCTCTGATTTTATTCCCACTCGCTCCCTACAAGAAAATATTAAACAGTTTTGCTTATGGGATTTAGCTCAGATTATTGGTATTCTTTTCATTATTCAGATAGTAGAGACTATCTGATTTTTTGTTGCCATTATGTTGCCATGATTGAGCTATAATGGACGCAAGACACCTCCAATCAATTATTGAGTTGTACGGTATACTCTTTACCAACACCGGGAATTTTCATCAGTTGCCCCTCGTTTTCCTGAATAATTTTCTTAGTATGGTCACCGATAGATTCCTCAAGATTGCCAGTTGCCGTATTAATTCCGAGCGAAATGATTTCCTCAGCCGTGACAAAACGATACATCTCGGACGGTTGTGTCATCGATCGCTGTAAATCCTGCTCTTGCTTAGGAGTTGGAATCAATTCAACCACATCAGCAAGAAGAAGTTCATGAATTTAAAAGTGCTCTCCGAAGGATGCTCCCGATAAGAAAACATCGTGAGGAAAGAGAGAACGGTATAGCTTCGGCTGTACCGTTTTCTCATTTTTCCATTGATGCCGTGACTTTTGACATTTCCAAGGCTCCGATACCCTTGTAGTAAATGTCGATCTCCTGCGTCCGGTTCTTGCCCTTCGGGTCGCTGGCCGCATGGACGATGATTTTCTCCACGAACTCATGGAGGATGCAGGGCGTGAGCTCCGGGATATCCGTGTACCTCTCCACAACGGAGAGAAAACGATCAACATCCGCCGATTTGCTTTCCTCCAGCTCCACTTCTTTCCGAAGGGAACTCGCCAGCACCTTGAGCTCCTGTTCTTCCTTCTCATAGTCCGCAGAGAGTTTCTGAAAGCGTTCATCGGAGAGCTTGCCCGAAATGTTGTCCTCATAGAGCCGCTTGAAGATAGCATCCAGCTCTGTGATCCGCTTCTCGGAATCGACAAGCTGCCGTTTCCACTTTGCAAGATCCCGGTCGCGCTGCCGCAGGTCACTGTCCATGACCAGCCTCACAAACTCGTCCTTACTGCGGGAGGCGAAGGAAACGATCTCCCGCAGGTTTTCCAGAATCAATTCCTCCAAGATCACCGTGCGGATGGAATGGGTCTGACCGCAGAAGTCACGGCTCTTTCGGTAGCCGGCGCATAGGTAGTATTCCTGCTCGCGTCGGAAGTTGGTGGCTCTGCATTGATACATGACAGATCCGCAGTCCGCGCAGAACATCATGCCGGAGAACATCCCCATTTCTCCCATTTTTGTAGGACGACGGCGCGTCTGCCTTGCTGCTCTCGCAGCGTCCGCGATTGCCTCCGTCCAGATCGGGTCATGGGTGTTCTCAAAGATCATCCACTCACTTTCCGGATTATGGATGACCTTTTTGCTCTTGTAGGACTTCTTCCTCGTCTTGAAATTGACCGTGTGCCCCAGGTACTCCCGCCAGCGGTCCATGATATCCGCTACGGTGGAGGCATCCCATGCGTAGGGCAAGCCCCGCTTGATATTGCTTGCTTTCCGGCCCTTGCTGGCATAATAGGCGGCCGGGGTCAAGATCCTTCGCTCTGTCAGCTTCCTTGCAATCTGGGACGGCCCGAAACCGTCCATCACATATAGGCCGATCTCATAGACCACCGCTGCGGCTTCCTCGTCCCTGACCCACAGCTTTTTGTTGTCAGGAGCCTTCATGTAGCCATAGGGCGGCAGGGTCGTCAGATGCTCGCCGGCGTTGCCCTTGACCTTCATCACGGCACGGATCTTCTTGCTGGTGTCCTTCGCATACCACTCATTGATGATGTTCCGAAAAGGAGTGAACTCATTATCACCCTGGGTGCTGTCCACACCATCGTTGACAGCAATGAAGTGAATGTCATGCTCCGGGAACATGATCTCGGTATACATGCCCACTTGCAGATAATCACGGCCCAGGCGTGACATATCCTTGATAATGACCCGCTTGACAAGGCCGGCTTCGATATCCGCAATCATTTGCTGGAAGCCAGGTCGGTTAAATGTCGTACCCGAAATGCCGTCATCAATATAAAAGCGATAGTTTTTGTAGCCGTGGTCAAGTGCGTAGCGTTGAAGGATCTTTTTTTGAGACGAGATTTGTCAAGGTTATTTTCTCGTAGGAGAACGCCCTGTTCAAATTGAGCAGAGCGTTCTCCTAATGAAGCGTGAGCATTGATAGCCAAGTATATTCACTACTTCCGTTGATACTGAAATTTAACTTTTCTGCATTAACTTAAGTGGGGGTTGTTGTGCCAACTTTCGTAAATGCAGGTAAATCGCCACAATATAAACAAGTAGTTGCAAGATTCCAGCTATAATAACCGCGATTGGCATTGATACAATTTTTGTTATCATATCGTTATATCCAATCGTAGCCGCACCACTCAAGCCTGTATTAAGCACCTCTGAAACAGAGGAAAAAAGGCTTCGAGTTGTTGCATTCATTGCAAGAACCCCAGTGATGATTCCTATTATTGTCGCAAGAGCTATGGGCAGTGCTGCTACTTTCCAGTTAAATACTACAGCGGACCGCTTTCCGGAACCAAGCGAGAGCATTAGGCCAAGCGTCCGTCGTTGACGATTTACAAACAGGGCAAGAAATACGAATAGGGCAGCGCTTGCTGTTATGCAGGCGGCAAAAAGGAGCTGCCGAGCACTGCTGTAGAATCCATGCAGCGTTTCAGCAATTTCGGCGTATCCGTTATCAAAGCAGAACAGAATATTTGCTGGGTATCCACTTGATTTCAGGACATCTTGAAGCGCAGATACCTTTCCATTTTGCAAAACATATGTAAAAAAAACGCCATTTCGACTACTATAGCAGTTTTCTGGCAAAGAAGCGTTTGGAACAAAGACCGTATTGGGGAGGAATCGATAGTCTGCGGCATCCCATAAGTCTGACTGTCGGTAAATGCCCACAATTTGGTATGTTTTCGCGTTGCCTGAAAGACCAACCTCTTGGGAAAACCACTGTGGTTGCACTTTCCATTCCGGGTCTGTCAACTCGGCAAGCGGGTTTGGGCCCCAATAGAAGGCCAAATCAATGCTATCACCCACGTCAAGATCGCTTGCAATGGCAGTTGTTTCAGAAATCAGGCAGACATTAGAGCCATTTTTGTAATCGTCCGCCCCAAAACTCCGTCCTTCTGTTACGAAAGAGTCCTTTTGATGGAAACAATACATGCTTTCCAGAAGATCTGTACCAATCACACTGACAGTATGATATTGCGTATCCAATTCTTGGGCTGCGCTCCGCCATTCAATTCCCGCATTTGAGCTTAGAAAGACATCCAGACCAGTTTCCAACGGGGTCATGTATACATCAAGGTATTGGTCGTTTAGCAGTACACCCGTTTCAGAACCGTCAATTGCATAGTCTGGCTGTGTTTCTGGGTACAGTCCGTGCCAGTGTGTAACAGTCATTGCACAGGAATCTATTGCGTCAACCATGTTCTGTCCCAAAATAGACGTTTTTTCACCAGAAGAGTATTTTGCTACTGGTATGAAATCTTGTGAAGCGGTTTTCTTTTCATCTGCCGTCAAGTCATATGATATACGAGACAAATCAATATCTTCTACAGAACACCGGTGCGATTCTGCTAATGTCGTGCGCAGTTCTAGGTCTCGGTCTATATATTCCGATCCATAAACCAAGTAGCGTCGCCCAACCTGAATGTCAAGTGCGTCCAATTCTTCCCGAGAGTTACACCCTATAGTAAGGTATAGCGTGCTGCGAACAGCATAGTCTTGATGAAGTTTAATCACGTTTTCAATCGAAGCGGTAACAGATACGGACGCAATTTCAGCAAACTCAGGCAGATTTATCTCATCTACTGACGTGATACGAACTACCAAAATCGCTCGACCATATGGCGTATCAAGGCTGGGGGCATATGTGCCATCTTCATTTCCGCTGGTAACGGTCTGAATAGAGGGGCAATATGCACTGATATATTTTTGTTGGTACGCGCCTTTTATGATCCTTCCATCAGCAGCAAGCTGATCCATATATGCCCACATATCTTGACTAATTATACTTTCTTCATGATGGAGCGTCAGCCCGTTGTACTCTGTTGTCACACCCTCTGTCTCCGTTGTGGGGATGCCAATTGTCACATAGCGTTCTTCAATTTGCGCAAGCGTTGCCTTTGCAGATGAAAATACGCCTGCGCTCAGACAGATAAAAGCGGAAGCCATTCCCACCAGCAGGATAATTGCAAGCAAGCGAACCGGTTGTCGAAAGAGCTGTTTCAAAGGGGTCATACAGTTTCCTCCTTGATTCTGCCGCTGTCCATACGGAATACAACATCCGCTGCTTTGGCTACCTCCAGATCATGTGTGACAACCACTACACAGCAGTTTTCTTCATGTGCCAGTCTGGAAAGCAGCTGAATAATTTGTGTGCTGTTTTCTGTATCCAGATTTCCCGTAGGCTCATCTGCGAGAATGATCTGCGCATGAACGGCTAATGTTCTGGCAATTGCGACTCGTTGCTGTTCGCCGCCTGACAGCATGGCAGGAAGTCGCTTCCAATAGCTTTCGCCCAGACCTACTTTTTCAAGAGCAATCTGCGCCTCTTTTTTTGCATCGGCATCGGAATGCCTCAGCAATTTTAAGGGATACATGACGTTTTCACAAACAGTCATAAGTGGAAACAAATTATAGCTTTGGTAAA